>ENA-UESE01000329-UESE01000329.1-human-gut-metagenome-genome-assembly--contig:-NODE-329-length-66116-cov-16.526492_pt1 | contig 66116 bp, 54 predicted proteins | sample MGYA00242995_ERZ507996 | MGnify/ENA primary metagenome ERZ507996 (study PRJEB26167, sample SAMN06115489) | human gut metagenome | host: Homo sapiens | place: China:Sichuan | collected 2015-04-15...
CCTGCACCGTAGGGGCGGATTCCATATCCGCCCGTGGGAGTATGCGGCAGCGCAAACCCCGCGGAGGGGTCAAGACCGCTTGGCGGCGCACAACGAGCGCCGCCAGCCAGCAAAGCTGGCCCGCTCATGCGGTTGTTTGCCCCGCAGGGGCAAACATTGTTCGCTCCCCGGTTTCGCTACGCTCAACCGTGGTCCCACGCTTACAACCCCGCACCTCCCTACGATTCGCCGTTCACGGGTGCCATGTAGGGAGCGGTCTTGACCGCTCCGGGCACTCTCCGCGCAGCAGCCCCTTCCCCGGCGCCGCGTATGTAAGGGCCGCATATATGCGGCCCGCAGGTGTACGGAAAACGGGTGCTCGCGGTCCGGGCCGCGGGCCGGGCATAGCCGGCCCCTACCGATACAGGGAGCAGCTTTCCGGGTCGATGAGGAGCATCGACCCCTGCACCGTAGGGGCGGATTCCATATCCGCCCGTGGGAGTATGCGGCAGCGCAAACCCCGCGGAGGGGTCAAGACCCCTCCCTACGATTCGCCGTTCACGGGTGCCATGTAGGGAGCGGTCTTGACCGCTCCGGGCACTCTCCGCGCAGCAGCCCCTTCCCCGGCGTCGCGTATGTAGGGGCCGCATATATGCGGCCCGCAGGTGTACGGAAAACGGGTGCTCGCGGTCCAGGCCGCGGGCCGGGCATGCCCGGCCCCTACCGATACAAGAAACAGAGCAGAAATAAGATAAGAGGTCATTCCATGAACAAATTTGAAGTGCGCAATATGGACCTGTACTATGGCAGCTTCCATGCGCTGAAAAATATCAATATCGACATCCCGGAAAAGGAGATCACCGCGTTCATCGGTCCGTCTGGCTGCGGCAAATCCACGTTTTTGAAAAGCCTGAACCGCATGAACGACCTCGTCGAGGGCTGCCGCATCTCCGGCGACATCAAGCTCGACGGCGTGGACATCTACAAGGACAAGATGGACGTCAACGTCCTGCGCAAGCGCGTCGGCATGGTGTTCCAGAAGCCGAATCCCTTCCCGATGTCCATCTATGACAACATCGCCTACGGCCCGCGCACCCACGGCATCCGTAATAAAGCGCAGCTGGATGAGATCGTGGAAAGATCCCTGCGCGGCGCGGCCATCTGGGACGAGGTCAAGGACCGCCTGAACAAGAGCGCCCTGGGCATGTCGGGCGGCCAGCAGCAGCGCCTCTGCATTGCGCGCGCCCTGGCCGTTGAGCCAGAGGTCCTGCTGATGGATGAGCCGACGAGCGCCCTGGACCCCATCTCGACATCCAAGGTCGAGGAGCTGGCCACGGAGCTGAAAGAGAATTACACCATCGTCATGGTCACCCACAACATGCAGCAGGCCGCGCGTATCAGCGATAAGACGGCATTTTTCCTGCTGGGCGAGCTGGTGGAGATGGGCCCGACGGAGCGTGTGTTCGCCACGCCCGTGGACAAGCGCACCGAGGATTACATCTCGGGCCGCTTCGGCTAAGGAGGTACGACAAATGGGTACGAGTGTACGAAAAATGTACGACGCCGAGCTGCTGCAGCTTGACACGATGCTGGCCCGCATGGGCCACGCCGCCGGCGGCGCGATCGAGAGCGCCATGACCGCCCTGCGCTCCGGCGACACCGAGCTGGCCCGCAGCGTTATTGCCCGGGACAGCGAAATCGACTCCGCCGAGCATGAGATAGAGCACCGCTGCTTAACGCTGTTTCTGCGCCAGCAGCCCGTGGCGGGCGACCTGCGCAAGGTCTCCACGGCGCTGAAGATGGTCACCGACATTGAACGCATCGCCGACCAGGCCAGCGACATTGCCGAGATAACGCTCCATCTCCACCCGGACGGCGCACGCACCGTCGGCGTGCTGGACGACCTGTACGCGATGGGCGACATTGCCCTGCACATGGTCAAGGACGCCATTGCCGCCTACGTGCAGGTGGACCTGTCCACCGCCGCGCAGGTCATTGCCCGCGACGACGACTGCGACGCGATGTTCAGCCGCATTTCCAAGGAAATTGCGGCCTACATCGCCGCCCACCCCAGTGATGCCGAGACGGCGCTGGACTTATTTATGATCGATAAGTACCTTGAGCGCCTGGGCGACCACGCCGTGAACATTGCGGAATGGGTCGAGTTCCTCAAGACCGGCGTCCACAAATCCCGCAAGATCGTGTAATGCGGGGATAAACAAGCCATTTTCTTATTATTTTCCTATACCAACCAAAACGGGACCTGCCGAAAAGCGGGCCCCGTTTTGGCGTGGAGGGGCTTTCGTAGGGGCCGGGCATGCCCGGCCCGGAGGTCGGCGCGGCCACCCTTTAACGGGCAATCGCCTTTAACGCCGCGGGCCGGGCGGCAGACACCGGCTGCCCGGAGGGGTCAAGACCCCTCCCTACAAGGCACCCGTGAGCGGCAGTTCGTAGGGAGCGGTCTTGACCGCTCCGGGTGCTTTGCGGCAACGTCAGCTTCCCTGTAGGGGCCGCGCGGCAGCAAAAAAAGCAGCCGTCCCTTTCCGGAACGGCTGCTTGCTATCATTTCGCCCCTTTCCCCGCGAACACAACGTAAATCGTTTTGAACAAAATCTTTACGTCGCCCCAGAGGGACCAGTTGTCGATGTAGGCTACGTCGAGCTTGACGACCTCCTCAAAATCCTCGATGTCGCTGCGCCCGCTGACCTGCCACAGGCCGGTGATGCCCGGCTTCATCGACAGGCGGCGCTTGTGGTGGCTCTCGTACTGCTTGTACTCGTCCACCGTCGGCGGGCGGGTGCCCACAAGGCTCATATCGCCCCGCAGCACGTCAAAAAACTGCGGCAGCTCGTCAATGCTGGTGCGGCGGATGAATTTACCCACCTTGGTCACGCGGGGGTCATCCTCCATTTTGAACATCAGGCCGTTCATTTCATTCTGGGCCATCAGCTCCTTCTTGCGGGCCTCGGCGTCCACGTACATGCTGCGCAGCTTGTGGATGTAAAAATACCGCCCGTTGCGGCCCACACGCTTTTGTTTAAAAAACAGCGGGCCGGGGCTTTCGAGCTTGAGCGGGATGGCGACCACCGCGATGATCGGGATGCTGATGATACAGCCGATGACAGCGCCCACCACGTCCATGCAGCGCTTGGCGATCTGGTCGCGCAGCTGCAATTCAACGGTGCCCATCGTGACGATGTTGCCCCCGGCGCAGCGCCCCAGGGACCGGCTCAGCCGCGCGGCGCTCGTCTCGTCGCAGCAGGCTTCCTCAATGCGGTCCAGCAGCGGCAGACGGAAGTGCACGGTCAGGCCCATGCTCTCCATCTCGTCCAGATAGGGGATGAAGCTCTCGCCGCTGTCCATCGGCACATCGACATAGACCTCGTCGAGCGCCTCGCGCCGGATCCAGTCCATGAAGTCGTCGAACGTCGCCTTGACCTCGACGCCGCAGACTCTGGTGGAGATCGCGGCGGGCGTGGCCTCCAGCAGCGAGACGCCCACGACCCGGCGGGACCAGTCCTTTTGGATCTCGGGGATCAGCCGCTCGGCCCGGTCCGACGTTGTGACGACGCCGACGAGCGTCTCCATGCCCCAGCTGCGCTGGAACCGGATGAGCAGCCGCTTTAAAATCGCATGGGAGAACGGCAGCAGCACCGCGTTGACCGCGGGCACTGTGACCGCAAAATAACGGGAGTCCAGCATCGTGGCCTTGGCCAGCAGCATGCAGCCTGCATAAACAAGGCCGAGCGCGATGTTGAACCGGAGGGAAAGGCCGATTTCCTCATTTTCGGACCGTGTTACGATGTTTTTGTCCTGGTCAAAGAAGAAGAAGGTGACGACGAACGCCACAAACAGCAGGCACAGGGTCTGCAGCCAATCGGTGCTGGTGTAGGGGATCAGCACGCCGAACAGCCCGTCGGTGATGAGCCACGCCAGCAGCACGCTGACGGCCATCGTGAGCAGGTCGGCGAAAAATACATAAGCGTATTGCAGCTTTTCGCGTTTACTTGTCATGAAGAAGGAGAAGTCCTCTCTAATAGTTATCTTGTTATTTTACCATAGACAGAGGATATTTTCAACAAAATCCGCAATATCATAACAATTACACAATTTATAGTGGCGCGGTAGGGGGAGGTTTCCGCCGCCGCGCACGGGCACGGAGCGGTCAAGACCGCTCCCTACAAACCGCTCGTTATCGTGGCATCGTAGGGAGGGGTCTTGACCCCTCCGCAGAGGTTTCCGCCGCCGCGAGCTCCGATTCGTTCTCCCGCCCGACGATCTCGGCCTTTAAGACGTCCTGAATTTCCACCAGACATTCCAGCAGCAGGGGGTTGAACTGCCCGCAGTCGCCGTGCAGGATCATCTGCACCGCGGTGTCCGGTGAGTAGGCGGCCTTGTAGACGCGCTTGCTGACCAGCGCGTCGTAGACGTCCGCCATCGAGACGATCTGCGCCGAGATCGGGATGTCGTCCCCGGCCAGGCCGTCGGGGTAGCCGCGGCCGTCCCAGCGCTCGTGGTGCCAGCGGCAGATGTCGTGGGCGGTCTTGACAAGCGCTTCGTTTTTATAGCGGCCCAGATGGTCCAGCATGTTCGCGCCCACAACGGTGTGGGTTTTCATAAGATCGAACTCCTCCGGGGTAAGCCGCCCGGGCTTGTTCAGGATCTTATCGTCTATCGCAACCTTTCCGATGTCGTGCAGCGCCGATGCCATGACGATCAGCTCCTGCGTTTCGGGCGGCAGGTCATACTTGTCGGTTTTCTGCGTCAGCCGCTCCAGAAGGCGCTGGGTCAGCGTGCCGATGTGCAGCACGTGCTGGCCGCTCTCGCCGTTGCGGAACTCGACGACCTCGCTCAGGATCGAGATCATCATCTTGGTGTTTTTCTCTTTTTCCTTGATCTGGCTCGTCACCAGCGAGGCGAGCCGCCGCTGCTTGGCGTAGAGCTTGATCGTGTTGAAAACGCGGCGGTAGACGACGCCCGCATCGAACGGGCGGCTGACATAGTCCGAGACGCCCAGCTCGTAGGCGCGGCGCACAACGGTGTCGGCATCCTCGCTCGAGATCATGATGACGGGGATGTCCTCGATCCAGTGGCTGTGGTTCATCTCGCTCAGCACCGCAAAGCCGTCCATGACCGGCATGACGATGTCCAGCAGGATCAGCGCGATGCCGGTGTCGTACTGCTCCAGCATGGCCAGGCATTCCCTGCCGTTCGTCGCCTCCAGAATGTTGTAGTCGCTGCCCAGGATCTCCGCCAGAATGGCGCGGTTCATCTCGGAGTCGTCCACAATTAAAATGCTCTGGCGGGTCTGGCTTTCGCGCCCGGCAGCGCTCAAAGCGCCGTCCCGGGCGTTGTCCTCGGTCACGACCATGTTTTTGCGGTTCTTGGCCTGGTACATCAGCTTGTCGGCGCGGGAGACTGCCTGCTCCACGGTCTCGCCGGGCAGCGTTATCACGCCGCCGATGCTGGCGGACAGCTGCAGACGGGAATACCCCGGCACGCTGGCAGTGTGCAGCTGCTCCCGGATGCGGTCCAGCTTGGCCAGGAACGCCGCGCGCTCAATGCCCGGCAGCACCAGCAGGAACTCGTCGCCGCCGTAGCGGATGAGCACGTCCGATTTGCGGATGCAGGCGCGCACCACGTCAACGCAGGTGCGCAGCGCTATGTCGCCGGCCTGATGGCCGTAGGTGTCGTTGATCAATTTAAAGTCGTCCTGATCCAGCACGGCCACACCGGCGGGGTCGGTCTTGTCCTTGAGCGCGTCCTCAAAGTAGAGGCGGTTGTAGCTGTCGGTCAGTGCATCGTGGTAGAGCTTGGTGTGGTAGCTCGCGATGCTGTCTATCAGGCGTTCCCCGTTTTCGGGGTCAATGAGGGTCTCGCCGTCCAGCTTCTGGATCAGCTCCATGACACAGGGAACGCCGTCGACCTCGCGGTAGACGGCGGTGACCTGAAAGACCTCGCTGCCCATGTATTCCAGCTTGGTGCGCTGGCGGTGATCCTCCAGCACCTGCCGGGAGATGCAGTTCCGGCAAGGTGTGTTTTTGCCCCAATAGCTGTAGCAGCTGCAAAAGCTGTTGACGGACTCCTCGCCGCCGACCTGCGCAGCATCCAGCAGCCGCACCACAGTAAAGATGGTGCGGTATTGGGCCATTTCCGTTTCGACCTGTTCTCTGGTCATAATGCTTCCGCCTTTGTGTGAAGGAATGGGTAGATAAAAATTGTGTTATATATAAGAACATTATATCATTGCAGGGTGTTTTTTGTCAATGTGGTAAAGGGGGACCCCATGACCGCCCGGCAGCGGATTGCCGCAGGGGGCGGCCTCCCGGCGGCCCTGTCCTACCCGCTGCCTGCCCCGCATATACATACCGCAGGAGGTACATGCCATGCGTCGGATCGGATTCTACTTATTTATAATAGCCGTCTTTCTGCTTGCGCCGCTGCTTGCACTGCCGCAAAAGGCTGTCCCGGCCCCCGCCGCGGTGCCGACCCCCACCCCAACCGCCGTCGCCCGGGCCGCCGCGCCCTACCGCGCTGTGTGGGTCAGCTATCTGGAATGGGAGCAGGTCGATTTCTCGTCGGCGGAGGCGTTCACGCAGGCAATCGGCACAATGCTGGACAATATACAGTCGATTGGCGCAACAGTCGTGCTGGCGCAGGTGCGGCCCTTCGGCGATGCGCTCTACCCCAGCGACTGCTTTCCGTTCAGCCACCTCTGCACCGGCACGCAGGGGCAGGACCCCGGGTTTGACCCGCTGGCACTGCTGCTGGACGCCGCCCACGCGCGGGGCTTACAGCTGGAAGCCTGGGTCAACCCTTACCGCATCCAGGCCGGGCAGACCCCGGCGCTGTGCGGCGCAAGCCCGGCGCAGCTGCACCCGGACTGGGTCAGGTACACCGACACCGGCGCGTATCTCGACCCCGCCAACGCGGACGTGCGGCAGTACATTGCCGACGGGGTGGGGGAGCTGTGCGCAAGATACGCTGTGGACGGCATCCACTTTGACGACTATTTTTACCCCACCACCGACCCGGCCTTTGACGCGGCGGACTACGCGGCCAGCGGCAGCACACTGACGCAGGACGACTGGCGGCGGGAGAACGTGAACGCCCTGATGGAGCTTTGCCACGCCGCGGCCCGGCGGTACGGCGTGCGGTTCGGCGCAGCCCCGGCGGGCGACCCGGAGCAGAACTACACCCTGCAATACAGTGACGCGGCCCGCTGGCTGCGGCAGGGGACTGTGGATTACCTGATGCCCCAGCTTTATTGGGGGCAGGAATATATAAAAAACGGCGATGCGTCGCACAGCTTTGCGCAGCTGGCCGCCGCGTGGGCCGCACTGCCCCGCGCGGCGGGCGTGAAGCTGTACGCCGGGCTGGGGGCCTACCGCGTCGGCGCAGGGGATGGGTCCGATGCCGGCTCCGAGTGGTTTTCCGGCCATGCGCTGGCCGACCAGCTTGCTTTGCTTGCCCGTTTAGGGGTGCAGGGCGCGGGGCTCTACCGCTATGGCAGCCTGTTTGCCAATTCCGACGCCCCGGCGCTGGCGGAAAGTGAAGCGGAGGCAATAAAAGGCGTCTGGCAGGGCTGACCGGAAAATCCGGCGGTGCCGACAATGATTTGGTACTTGCAAAAGCGGTAAAAATGCAAGATAATAGAGAGGCGGGGCGGCTTGCGGCTGCCCGCAGGACCCAAGGAAAGATAAAGGAGAAACTCCATGAACAATATAAACGACCTCTATAACCGCTGGCTTGCCCAGCCGGATCTGGACGACGCCGTCAAAGCCGAGCTCGTCTCCATCGCGGGCGACAGCGACGCCGTCACGGACCGCTTTTACCGCGATCTGGAATTCGGCACCGGCGGCCTGCGCGGCGTGATCGGCGCGGGCACGAACCGGATGAACCTCTACACCGTGCGCAAGGCAACGCAGGGGCTGGCGGACTACCTCAATGCGTCCGGCCTGCCCAAAAAGGTAGCTATCGCCCACGACAGCCGCCATAACGGTGCGCTGTTCGCCCGCGAGACCGCCCGCGTGCTGGCCGCGAACGGCATTACCGCCTGCATGTACCCCCGGCTTGAGCCGACCCCGGCGCTTTCGTGGGCGGTGCGGTACCTCGGCTGCGGCGCGGGCGTCTGCGTGACGGCCAGCCACAACCCCGCTAAGTACAACGGCTACAAGGTCTACGGCGCGGACGGCTGCCAGATCACGCTGGAGGCTGCCGAGAAAATTCTGGCAGCTATCGAAAAAATTGATTGCTTTGACGATGTCCGGCTGGCAGATTTTGACGCTGCCGCCGCCGCGGGCCGCATTGTGACAATTGACGAAAAATGCCTCGATGATTTTGTGCAGGCTGTCTATGACCAGCGCGTCGGCGACGGCGCGGGCATCGACGCGCTCAAGCTCGTCTACACCCCGCTGAACGGCACGGGTCTGGAATGTGTGAAAAAGCTGCTGAAAAAGCTCGGCGTGACCCATGTGACCGTTGTGCCCGAGCAGGAAAAGCCCGACGGCGACTTCCCGACCTGCCCCTACCCGAACCCCGAGATCCGCGAAGCTATGCAAAAAGGCTTGGAGCTGTGCGACAAGGTCCGCCCCGATCTGCTGCTGGGCACCGACCCCGACTGTGACCGCTGCGGCACCGCCGTGCCAGACGGCAAGGGCGGCTACCGGCTGATTACCGGCAATGAGATGGGCATCATCCTGCTGGACTATATCTGCCGCACCCGTCTGGCACAGGGCACGATGCCCGCCGACCCCGTGGCGGTAACGACCATCGTTTCCACCGATATGGCAGCGCCGGTGGCAAAAAAATACGGCGTCGAGCTGCGCCGCACCCTGACCGGCTTTAAGTTCATCGGCGAGCAGATCGGCAAGCTGGAGGCCGAGGGGCGTCCCGAACGCTATATCTTCGGCTTTGAGGAGAGCTACGGCTACCTGTCCGGCGGCCACGTCCGCGACAAGGACGCTGTCAACGCGACGCTGCTGGTCTGCGAGGCCGCGGCCTGGTACGCCCAGCAGGGCAAGACGCTGCTGGACGCCATCGAGGCATTGTACAGGGAGTTCGGTTACTACCGCAATGCGCTGTGCAGCTTTGCCTTTGAGGGCGAGAGCGGCATGCACACGATGCAGGAGCTGATGAAGAAGCTGCGCGCCAACGCCCCGGAGGACATTGCCGGGTACAAGGTGGAGTCCGTCGTGGACTACGACACCGACGGCACCGGCCTGCCCCGCGCCAACGTGCTGGAATACCATCTGGACGGCGGGCATAAGCTGATGGTTCGCCCCTCCGGCACCGAGCCGAAAATCAAAGTTTATCTTTCCGCCGTTGGCGGCAGTGAGGCAGCCGCCGATGCCGTGAACGCCGCGCTGGCCAAAGCCGCCGCGGATATGATGAAAGCGTGAGCGGCATGGCAATTCTGAAATTGACCCCGAGCTGCCAGGATTATCTGTGGGGCGGCAGCCGCCTGCGCACCGATTTCGGCATCAAGAGCGACCTTGAACCGCTGGCGGAGGCGTGGGTGCTGTCCTGCCACCCGGACGGCCCGAGCTATCTGCCCGACGGCACGACGCTGGCGGACTACGCGGCCGCGCACCCCGAAGCCCTGGGCACGGACTGCGCAAAATTTGAGCAGTTCCCGATCCTGACAAAGTTCATCGACGCCAGCAGCAACCTGTCCATTCAGGTGCACCCGTCCAACGACTACGCGCTGAAAAACGAACACCAGTACGGCAAAAGCGAGATGTGGTATGTGCTGGACTGCGTGCCGGGGGCGTATCTCTACTACGGCTTTACGCACGAAATCTCCAAAGAGGAGTTTGCGGAGCGCATTAAAAATAACACCCTGACCGAGGTCCTGAACGCCGTGCCCGTACACAAGGGCGACTGCTTTTTTATCCCGTCCGGCACGCTGCACGCCATCTGCCAGGGCATCGTCGTGGCCGAGGTGCAGCAAAACTCCAACGTGACCTACCGCGTCTACGACTACGGGCGCGTCGGTGCAGACGGCAAGCCCCGCGCCCTGCACATTGAAAAGGCGCTGGACGTGACCCGCCGCACGCCGCCGCAAAAGCACGACTTCGGCAGCCATCTCGCGCAGTGCGAGTATTTCACGGTGGACGCGAAAAAAGGCGCGTTTGACGGCGTGGCCGACGAAAAGAGCTTTGTCTCGCTGCTCATCACCGACGGCGCGGGCACGCTGACCTGCGGCGGCGAGACCGTGAAGGTCAAAAAGGGCGAAAGCTATTTTATCCCCGCGGGCAGCGGCAAGTACGCCGTGACCGGCGACTGTGAGACGCTGGTGACGGTGGTGTAAACGGCCCCAAGGACTGTAGGGGCGACCATTGGCCGCCCGCCAACCTGCTGTAGCAACGCATTTCCCATTGCAGAGACAGTAGGGGCCGGGCATGCCCGGCCCGCAGGTGTCCCATAGGCGGGCGCTTGCGGAACGGTGCAGGGCAGAAGTGAATACAGAAAAGACGCACTACGGAAAAACATCCGTGGTGCGTCTTTTTTGTAACCTTTTGGAAGAAAGCAGCCCTCGACGTATTCCTCGGGCAGCGGACGGTATACTCCCAATTGACCCGGCGGGGAGACAAGCCCCGCGCGGGAAACCAGCAAAGGAGGAACCGTACATGAAAAAACGTCTGTTGGCTGTGCTGCTGGCCTGCTGTATGGCGGCAGGCATGGCCAACGCTGTGTTTGCGGCGGATGAACTGCCCGCCACGGCGGAGTCTGCGGCGGCGATTGCGCTCGCCGACCCGGACCCGCCTGCCCCGGAACCCGAAATGGAGGCGGAGCCGACCCCGGCGGCTGACCCCGCGGCAACGCCCGAGACCGCACGCACCCTCGTGATGGATACGCTGCTCGCCGCGCCCGACACCGCGGCGCAGACTGCCGTTGTCACAAGCGCAGAGCTGGTGGACAGCATTCGGACCGACGGCTGCTTTACAGCGAAGGTCAACGGCAGCACGGACAGACTCGACGGCGCTGTGTACACCTGGTACCGCAGCAAGGACGGCACCAACTGGGAGGAAGTCCCGCAGCAGCTCTGCTCCGGCGATGCGTGGAACATCACGCCGGGCAGCGAGCACCGGCTGAACGCTGCGCTGGATGCCTGCATTGCCGGTGTCAAGGATGCGGAACGGCTGTACTATAAGGTCGAGGTCACCGGCACCGACGGCGCAAAACTCACCGCCGCGGCCATGCAGGTGCCCTACTGCATCCAGCTGCAGAACGGCAGCTTTGAAACGCCGGATATTGCCGGGCTGAAGGCGTATCACAACAAAAACAACAATACGCCCGCATCCCGGCTGTATCATTCCCCGGACGGTGAGACCGGCACCTTCTTTACCCAGTACCCGTCGGGGGAAGGGGGCATCGTCTGGCAGACCACCGGCGTGGCCGAGCACTGGAAAACCGGAAGCGCCGGCCTGTACATTGAGCTGGCGGACGGCTCCAACCGCAGCTATAACGGCACGCGGAACTACCCCGAGGCCAGCTACAGCATCGACGGCGCTTACGACGGCCGGCAGTTTGCCGAGCTGAACTGCGAGGCCTACGGCGCACTGTATCAGGATGTGCTGACCGCGCCCGGCACCACGCTGCACTGGTCGCTGGCCCACCGCGCCCGCGGCAGGGGTATGCAGGACTCGATGGCGCTGCTCATCGCGCCGGTGGATGTGGCAGCACAGATCACCGAGATTCTGGCGGGCGCTTCCAGCGAGGACGACAACAGGGGACTTCTGGTGCGCGCGGCGCTGGACCGGACCGTGCAATACAACGGCGAGGAGGTCCCCATCCGCAGCTTCATGGTCGGCGGTGAGATCACCGACGGCAGCGACCAGTGGGGCGTCCACAGCGGCGACTACACGGTCCGGGCGGGGCAGTATGTCAGCCGGTTCTTCTTCCTGGCGCTGTCCAGCGGCAAGGGGGACCGGCGCGAGGGCAACCTGCTGGATAAGGTCTGGTTCAGCACCGAGCCTGCGCCGCCCGTGGCCGGGCACGCCAACCTGACGCTGCGCAAGACGCTGGCGGGCAGCCTGACCGCCGACGAACTGACCGCCGTGCGCGCGGGGCTGACCTTCACCGTGACCCGCTCCGACGGCACGGCTGTGGCCGTCATAAGCGGCGCGGATATGACCGTCGGCACCGACCCGGCCCAGTGCAGCTATACAATACAGGATCTGCCTGTGGCGTCGGAGAGCGGCACACTCTACACCTACACCGTGGCCGAGACCGCCCACGCCGCCCCGGCGGCGGTGCTCTATTTGGCGAGCCGCGCCGCCGTCAACGGCGACGCGCTGCAGCCCGCGGGCGACCCGCCGACGCTGGCCAACATAACGCTGCTGCAAAACGGCACGACCTACGCCGATTTTGAGAACACCTACGCCCGGCAGACCGGCAGCCTGCGGCTGACGAAGGCCGTGGACGACGCGGCCCTGCGCGATGAGGCCGAGGCTGTGACGAACACCTTCACCGTCGGCAGCCTGCCCATCGGCAGCTATACGCTGGTCTATGACGACGGCACGGCCCGCACCGTCACGCTGGACGCGCCCGGCGCACTGACCGTGCCGCTCAAGGGGCTGCACAGCGTAACGGTGGAGGAGGTGCCCGTGGGCAGCTACACCGTGACCGAGACCGACCACCCCGACTTAGCCGACTGGTACTGCACGACCACCGCCGCCGCGGCGGCCGGGACGGTGCAGGTGCCGTCCGGCGGCGTGGGGGAGGCTGTCATCACCAACACCTACGCGCCGTTCCTGCACGTCACCGTGACCAAGCAGGTCACGGGCGGCATGGGCGACACGCGCCGCGGCTTTGCGTTTACGGCGGCCATTGACGGCGCGGCGGTCAACGCGGATACCCCCTATGTGCAGCCCTACGGCGGCGCGGCGCTGACCGCGGACGGCTTCACGATCCCGCACAAGGGCAGCATCGTCATCGGGCATCTGAAGCCCGGCCAGACCGTGACCGTCACCGAGGAGACGCTGACCGACTACGAAACGACAATGGACGACGGCAGCAGCGTCATGCTGGGCAGCAGCTATACCGCGACCCTGACCGGCGACGCAGCGGTGACCTGCGTCAACAATAAGGACGGTGTGCCGCCCACGGGTCTTGCGCAGGACGCGGCCCCGGCAGTCTGGCTGCTGGCGGCGGGCGCGGCGCTGGCCGTGCTCTGCCGCCGCCGAAGGGAGGCTGCACCGTGAACGAGACACAGCGCCGCCGTGCGCTGGCGGACGTGAAGGAGTTTTTTCTGCGCGCCGGGGCGCTGGCCGCACTGCTGCTGGTGCTGTTCGGCGTCGTGTTCGGGCTGGCGATCCAGCCGGACGACACGATGTACCCGCACCTCAAGCCCGGCGACCTGCTGCTCTACTACCGGCTGCCGCGCAGCTTTGCAGCGGGGGAGGTGGTCGTCTTTACACAGGATGACCGGCGCTGCACGGGGCGTGTTGCGGCCCGCGGCGGCGACACCGTGGAGGTGACAGAAAACGCGCTGCTGCGCATCAACGGCAGCCTTGTGGCCGAGCCGGACATTTACGAGACGACCCCCCGCTACGACAGTGACGTGACCTACCCACTGACCCTGGCCGACGGCGAGTATTTTATCCTCTGCGACGCCCGCGAGGGTGCGCCCGACAGCCGCCGGTACGGCCCTGTGACGGCAGAAAATATCGCCGGGCGGGTCATTGCGATTGTGAGGAGGAATGAGATTTAGAGACTATAGGGAAGAAGGATGCAGAGATACACTCGGCCCTCATCCGGCCTCGGGCGGGGCCTCGGCCACCTTCCCCCGCAGGGGAAGGCATCCGGCCCCAAGCCTTCCCCCCGCGGGGGAAGGTGCCGCCGCAGCGGCGGATGAGGGCCGACCTACCGGAAACCACCCACATAACCATACACCACCCCGAAAGGAGCACATACTTATGAACATCATCAAGATTTCCGCCGTTCTGACCGCTGCTTTGCTCACGGGTGCGCTCTCCGCCACGGCGTTTGCGGCAGAGACCCTGACCACGACCACCGGCAGCATCACCTTCCGCAAGGCCATCGACGTGACGAACGCCGCGGGCGCGGGCGGCATCACGGGCACGATTGCCTTTGACGTCACCGCCGCCGACGAGAGCGACCTGCCCGACGACGGAGAGAAAAACTATGTAGGCAGCGTGGATCAGCTGGACGGCAGCGACATCACCGCCACGTTTGCGGCGGATGAAAGCGGCATTGCCAACAAGGAGAGCGATGTAAGCGTCGGCTTTGACACCTCGAAGTTCGAGGCCCCCGGCATCTACTACTACCACCTGACCGAGCGCGACCCCGGCATCCACGGCCTGACCGCCACGACGGCGACCTACCTGCTAAAGGTGCGCGTTGTCAACGACAATACGTCCGAGCCGGACGGTGCAACGTTCAAAATCGACTACGCTACGCTGACCTCGCTCGATGACAATACCAAGAGCGACCTCATCACCAATACCTACACGACCCACGGCCTGACCGTGACCAAGGCGCTGGCGGGCGACTGGGCCGACTACACCGACAACTTTATCTTCACGCTGGAGATCACCGACCCGGACGCAGACCCGGGCCGCATGGCGTCGGTCACGGTCCAAACCACAAGCGCGGCGGGCGTGACGAGCAACGCCGAGGTGAAGCCCTTTACAAACGGCAAGGTCAGCTTCTCGGAGACGATCCGGGGCGGCGATGTGATCCAGGTGACCGGCCTGCCCACCGGCGCGGCCTACACGATCACCGAGAGCGGCCTGGACGCTGGGAAGTATACGACGGCCTGGACGCTGGACGGCGAGACGCTGAGCACCGAAAAGACCCTGCCCACGCAGACGGTGGGTGCCGCCGACACGGCCCTGACCGTCACGAATACCCGCAGCTCGATTGCCCCCACCGGCCTGCTGCTGGACGCCGCCCCCTACGGCGCGATGCTGGCGCTGGCCGCGGGCAGCGGGCTGGTGTTCTTCCGCAAGCGCCGCCGTGAGGATTGATGTTGGACCGCGCGGCGCGGCTGGCACGCCTGGGCACACGGCTGGTCAGTGCGCTGGCCGGGCTGCTGATGCTGGCGCTGCTGGCTTTCGGCGGGTTCGCGCTCTGGCAGGACGCCGCGCTGCGCCGCGGGGCGTTTGTGGGCGCGGAGCTTTTGCAGTATAAGCCCGCCGCACCGGCTGCCGACAACCCGACGCTGGCCGAGCTGCAAACCGTCAACCCCGATGTCTGCGGCTGGCTGACGGTGGACGGCACGGGCATCGACTACCCCGTTGTGCAGGGCGCGACGAACATGGACTACGTCAACCGCGACGTCTACGGTGATTTTTCCCTGTCGGGCGCGATTTTTCTCGACAGCCGCTGCGCCGCCGACCTGACCGACCCGTACACGGTGATTTACGGCCACCACATGGACAACAGCGCGATGTTCGGCGATGTGGCGCGGTTTGCGGAGGCAGACTATTTTGCCGCGCACCCCGCGGGCAGCATAAGTCTGCCCGACGCCGCCTATACGATCGAGCTGTTCGCCTGTGTGGTGACCGATGCCTACGACACCGCCATTTACACGCCGGAGCGTTACCCCGACGACGTGGGGGCGCTGCTGGACTATGCGGCGGCGCAGGCCGTGCAGCAGCGGGACATCGGTGTGACGGCGCAGGACCGGCTGGTGGCGCTTTCGACCTGCGCCGGGAGCGAGACAAACGGGCGGGTCGTCGTGCTGGGGCGGCTCTGCCCCCTGAAAGAAGGAGATGAAATGCAATGACCTTTGGCAAAACGGCCCTGCGGTGCTGGCTGCCCGCAGCGGCCCTGCTGCTGGCGCTGCTCTGCCCGCTGCCCGTGGCGGCTGCGCGGGCGGGCACGGCGATCCCCGTCAGTGTCCGCACCGACGGCGCGGCTGCGGACGCCGTCTATACGGTGGAGCTGACGCCGCTGGACGCGGCTCCCGCGCCTGTGCAGCGTGCCCTGACCGTAAAAAACGGCGGCACCGTGTATTTTACGGGCTTCGCCTTTGACGAGCCGGGGGATTACCGGTATCTGGTTGCCGAGCGCAGCGGCGGCGCTGCCCACACGACCTACGATACGCACAGCTACACGGTCACGGTCCGGGTGACGGGCCGCCCGGACGGCGGTCTTGCCGCCGGGCTCTGGGCCGTGCGCAGCGGCAAGACCGCGAAGGCCGACGGCGTTCTGTTTGTGAACCGGTATGACCCGCCGGAGACCGCCGCGGCGGCGGTGACTGCGTCAGCCGCGATGGCTGGCACACGGACCGTGAAGGCTGCCGCCCCGGCGGCGCTGCCGCAAACCGGGGACGGCTTCCCCATCGAGGCGCTGGCCGCCGCGTTTTGCGCAAGCGTCATCGGGTTTGGAACGGCGTGGAAAAGGCGGTGAACCCATTAACGGCTGCCTCCCGGGAACTCCTACTTTCTTTTGCCAACAAAAGAAAGTAGCAAAGAAAATTGCCGCTGTTTCGACGCAGCGGACCCGCGACTTAGGGGCTGCACGCCCCTAAGAACCCCAAAGCGGAGGTCGGAAGGGGCGGGGGCTAAACGAAAGCAGTATTACTTTTCGTTCTTAACGCCCCCGCCCCTTCCTCCACTTTTGAGTCGGGCGTTCCCCCGAACCCCCGCAGGGGAAAAAGGCCCCCTTGTCAAAGGGGGCTGTCACCGTTAGGTGACTGGGGGATTCCGACGGACCTTGCGTCGCCATCCATTCCCGGGCAGCCCCCGCCCACGGCAAAGGGAGAGGGCAGCCGCCCTCCCTTGCCCCTCTCGTCCGCAACCCATTTGTGGCAGTCCGTAGGGGCCGGGCATGCCCGGCCCTCCACCTTGCCATTACCGCCCATGTATCTTTTGCCCCGTAGGGAGGGGTCTTGACCCCTCCGCAGCCGCCCGCTCCCCCTGATCTGAAACACAAAAAAATCGCCCCCATCCGGTTGCGGCTCCGGATGGGGGCTTGGGGTATCGGTTTGTGTGAGGAGGAATCATGTTCCAGAATTACGGTTGCGGCTCCGTAACTCTGTGCCTATATACTACCGGATAACTGCTAAAAAACTATGTTTTTCCTATGAACAATTTGTAAATTACCGCGCAGCCCGGCCCCTGCGGTCCAGCAAAATAAAAACGGGCAGTCACGCATTTTGAGTGACTGCCCGTTTGGCTTACAATCAGATAACGTTATACTCCTTCAGCAGCTTCTCCACTTCGGTGCCCTCGATCTTCTTGAGGGCCTCCTTCATGGCGAGCTTGCCGACGAGAGGCATCTCCATATCGGTGATCTTGCGTCCGTCGCGGAGCTTGACCGTGGCATCCAGCAGGCAGCGGATGTCGTAGACGCTGCCCCAGACCTCGGGCACGCCGCGGTCCACGTTCAGCAGGGTGTAGACGGCCTCCATGCCGGTGCGGATGGAATACTCGGTGGTGAAGATCGTGTCGCGGGCGGTCTCGGCAAACTGGCCCAGGAACGCGAAGTTGACAGCGCCCTCGGGCACGATGTCGGGGCGGTCACCCGCAGCGCGCGGCATAAAGAACGCATCAATATACGGCATCATGCAGGGCACGGTGTTGGCGCTGTTCGCGGCCATGTCCTCGATCTGATCCTCGGGCACGCCCAGGTGGTACAGCCACTCCATGCAGATCTCCTTGCCGGTGCAGTCGCGCATGGGCTTCTTGATATAGTTGCCGGGCTTGTCGGTGAACAGGCTGTAGACCCAGACGCAGAGCTGATCCTTGGGCTGGTCGCGGAACTGCTGCTGACGGTTCAGCGTCCAGCTCAGCAGCCAGTTGGAGTCGGTGACCGTGACAATGCCGCCGGTGACGACCTTGCCGCTGAACGGGTCGCGCTTGCAGATCTTCTTGATATAGGGCACGATGCGCTGGTCCAGAGTCGTGACGGTGGCGCTCATCCAGTTGGACAGCTCGGGGTCATAGCAGAACTTGTCGGGGTGGCCGAAGCTCGGGTCCTGCGCGGCGATCTTGCGCCACAGGTCCCAGCCGCCGCCCTCCTTGATTTCGGGCTTGAACTCGGCGGGGGTGTCCTGGCTGCCCAAGGTGGAGTTCTCGACGCAGCCGCCGTTCGTGATAAAGACGAGGTCGTTCTCGGTCAGGTCGATGGAGCTCTCCTGACCGTCGTGCAGGATGTCGATGCGGGTCGCCTGCTTCTTGCTGCCCGCGCAGTCGAACGCAATGTTCGTGACCTTTGTATCGTAGTGGAACTGCACGCCGAAGCCCTCGAGGTACTTGACCATGGGCAGGATCATCGACTCGTACTGGTTGTAGCGGGTGAAGCGCAGCGCCGTAAAGTCGGGCAGACCGCCGATGTGATGGATGTAGCGCTGCAGATAGCGCTTCATCTCCAGTGCGCTGTGCCAGTTCTCAAAAGCGAACATCGTGCGCCAGTACATCCAGAAGTTGGAGTTCAGCACCTCATCGTCAAAGAAGTCGGTAATCTTCTTGTCGTACAGGCCCTCGTCGGGGGTCATAAAGAGACGCATGATCTCCATGGCGGCCTTGTCGGACAGGCCGAACTTGCCGTCGGTGTGGGCGTCCTCGCCGCGGTTGTGGGTGGCGCGGCAGAGGCTGTAGTTGGGGTCGGCCTTGTTCAGCCAGTAGTACTCATCCAGAACGGTGTGGTTCTCGTCCTCGATGGACGGGATGGAGCGGAACAGATCCCACATACACTCAAAGTGGTTGTCCATCTCGCGCCCGCCGCGCATGACGTAGCCGAGGTTCTCGTAATGGTAGCCGTCGCAGGCACCGCCCGGGATGGGGTCTTTCTCGAGAACGTGGACGTGCTCGCCCTTCATCTGGGCATCGCGGACGAGATAGCACGCCGCAGACAGCGCCGCCAGGCCGGAGCCGACGATGTAGGCAGATTTGCCGTCCACATTGGCGGGCTTTTGAGGGGTGGCAAAGGCTTCATAGTTACCGGCGGAATAATACATAAGAGTACCTCCTGTGATGATAAGGCCGCGTGCTTGTTGGGGAGCGGCCTGTGATTTACTTGGTATGTCTGTAGTATACCCGGCGGGCGGAACGGTTACAATCAGCAAAAAATCCCCTTTGATAAGAATTTTATCAAAGAGGACGGATTGTATAGATTGTGGCAGAATTGTTAAGGCGGCGGCTTGTGGGGGAGTTACTTATCGATCCGGCACGCCTCCAGACCCTTTGTAATATCCCCGTGGATAAGGGTCGATACCCGCTCGATGAGGGCGGCGGGGTCGTCCTTCATGCCGGTGCGCACCCATTCCAGCGTCAGGCCGACGAAGGCGTACTTGTAAAAATTCGCGATGAACTCCTTGTCCTCGGGGCGCACGGTCATCCCGGCAGCCTTCTCCTCGACGACGCCGATCATCAAATCGTAGGTCAGGCGGTAGAGGTAGTTCTCGATATGCTCGCGGCTGATGGAATGATAAACTTTGGTGACAAAGACCTTGTCCTTCTGCACGGCCTGCAGAATCTGCAAAAAGCCCTGCTGCCAGGTGTCGTAGGTCTTTTGCCCGGCCAGCGCACGGGTCGCGCTCTCGATGCAGGCCCACTCGACCAGATCGTAGATGTCCTTGAAATGGTAGTAGAACGTCATGCGGTTCACGCCGCAGTGTTCGGTCAGGTCGGTCACGGTGATTTTGTCCAGCGGCTTTTCGGCCAGCAGGTCCTTTAAGGATGCGACCAGCGCGCGCTTTGTCATTTGGGACATGGGTGCGTTCTCCTTGTTATAAGCGTTACGGCGGATGCGGGGCGTCGGGGACGCCGCCCCCCTGCAACCGTAGGGGCGGATTCCATATCCGCCCGCGGCCGTTTGCGGCAATATCATTATTATAAAAGAAGATTATGAATTTTTAAACCCCTGCACCCGCTCCCATAGCGTCACGACCCGCTTGCGGGCCATGCAAGAAAAAAATTGCGGAAAGGGCGAAACTGTGGTATAAAAAGGATAATAAATCTGGTAAGGAAGTGTTCCTCATGCCCGAAATGCTTGATATTGTCGATGAAAACGGCGTCCCCACCGGTCAGAGCGTGCCGCGCACGACGGCCCATGCCGAGGGGCTGCGCCACCGCACCAGCCATGTCTGGATCGTGCGGCGCAAAAACGGCAGGGTGCAGGTGCTTTTGCAGATGCGCTGTGCCGCCAAGGATTCCTACCCCGGCTGCTACGATATTTCCTCTGCCGGGCACATCCCGGCGGGCGCGGAGTTCGTCGGCTCGGCCCTGCGGGAGCTGCGCGAGGAGCTGGGCGTGACCGCCGCCCCCGCCGACCTGCACGAATGCGGCCTGCGGCAGTTCCGCTTTGAGGCTGAATTCCACGGTAAACCGTTCAAAGACAATCAGGTCAGCAAGGTGTTCTGCCTCTGGCTGGACAGCGAGGCCGAGGATTTTGCCGTGCAGAAGTCGGAGATCGACTATGTAAAATGGTTCGACCTGGACGAGGCCGTTGCCGCCGTGGAGCAGGGCACGATCCCCAACTGCATCTTCCCGGAGGAGCTGGGAATGGTGAAGAAGTTTGTGGGGCAGACCGGGGGCGGCTGCTGACGCTGACTGCGGCGGGGTGAGGGCACCCCGCCCTACGTACAACGTTTAAGAGGGATTGTAGGGCGGCCTGCCCCAGGCCGCCGCGGACGTGCGCGGCGGAACGAACAGCCCGGGTGGAGCGGCTTCCCCCGAGGGGCTGCGCCCGCAGGCGCGTGTCGGAGTGCAACCGCCGCAGGCGGCTCTTGGCGCGAAGACTGAAGCTGTCAGCGGCCCAGCCCGCTGACTGATGAGGGTGAGGCTTGTCTATGCTGCCCGTTTATGGTCTGCCGCCCGGAAACCTGCCCCTCATCCGGCCTGCGGGCCACCTTCCCCCAAGGGGGAAGGCAGGGGGGCTTTCCCGCCAGTACCACCCGTGTTGCGAAAACTGCAATTTTGTGTTGCTCATTGCGGGAAGCTGTGCTATAATACCCGTATCGGTGCTGTGTATACATACATGCCTGTATATTTTTGCAGGCACTGGCCGCATAAATGTATAACTATTCGTCAACCTGCCTAAAACAAACCGGAATGTAGAGAATCCTTTGGCAGTTTTACCGCTTGCAAAATGTATAAAAGAGTGTATAATATACAGCAATGAATGAATAAATATTCAAGACAGGCGGCAAGCAACATACCCCGCGCGTCTTGGTGAAGAAACAGAGAGGGGAGCTCATCATGAAAAAGGATAAGAAAGACATCAAAAAGGTGGTTCTGGCGTACTCCGGCGGTCTGGACACCTCCATCATCATTCCCTGGCTGAAGGAAAACTACAACAACTGCGAGGTCGTCGCAGTCTCCGGCGATGTCGGCCAGGGCACTGAGCTGGACGGCCTGGAGGAGAAGGCCATCAAGACCGGCGCGTCCAAGCTGTACGTCCTCGACCTGAAGAAGGACTACGTCGAAAACTACATCTGGCCCTGCCTGAAGGCCGACGCCAAGTATGAGGACTACCTGCTGGGCACCTCCCACGCGCGTCCCTGCATCGCCGCCGCGCTGGCCGAGATCGCCAAGAAGGAGAACGCCGACGCCATCTGCCACGGCTGCACCGGCAAGGGCAACGACCAGGTCCGCTTTGAGCTGACCCTGAAAGCGCTGGCCCCCGATATGGCCATCATCGCCCCGTGGCGTGAGTGGAGCATCAAGAGCCGTGACGAGGAGATCGACTACGCCGAGGCCCACAACATCCCCCTGAAGATCAACCGTGAGACCAACTACTCCAAGGACAAGAACCTGTGGCACCTGAGCCATGAGGGCCTCGACCTCGAGAAGCCGTCCCTGGAGCCGCAGTACAATAAGCCGGGCTTCCTGGAGCTGGGCGTTTCCCCCGAGCAGGCCCCCGACACCCCGACCTACGTCACCATCCACTTTGAGAAGGGCATCCCCACCGCTGTGGACGGCAAGGAGATGGAGAGCGTCGAGCTGGTCGAGTACCTGAACAAGCTGGGCGGCGCCAACGGCATCGGCCTGCTGGACATCGTCGAGAACCGTCTCGTCGGCATGAAGAGCCGCGGCGTCTATGAGACCCCCGGCGGTGCCATCCTGTACAAGGCGCACGATGTTCTGGAAACCATCACGCTGGACAAGGAGTCCTTGCACTTCAAGGCGCAGCTGGCCCAGAAGATGGGCGAGCTGGTCTACAACGGCCAGTGGTTCACCCCGCTGCGTGAGGCCATCAGCGCCTTCACCGACGACCTGCAGAAAACCGTCACCGGCGACGTCAAGCTGAAGCTCTACAAGGGCAACATGATCAACGCCGGTGTCACCAGCCCGTACACCCTGTACGATGAGCAGACCGCGTCCTTCGGTGAGGATGACGATTACAACCAGGCGGATGCCTCCGGCTTCATCAACCTGTTTGGTCTGCCCATTGCCGAGCGCGCCAAGCTGGCCAAGAGCTGGCCGACCGAGGAATAATAAGCGAACGAACGCCGAATAAGCAACCGCCAAGGGGCGTGGAAACCCTTTGGCGGTTTTGGCATTACTGATAAAAAGCCTTCCCCCGAGGGGCTGCGCCCGCAGGCGCGTGTCGGAGCGCAACCGCCGTAGGCGGCTCTTAGCGCGTAGACTGAAGGTGGCCCGCAGGGCCGGATGAGGGCAGACCTTGCTGCAATTGCCTGTTTTACGGGTTGTTGCCGGGAACTTTGCCCTCATCAGCCGCCTGCGGGCGGCAGCTTCCCCCGAGGGGGGAAGCCTTTGGAACAACAGATAAAACGGAGGTAAAACCTATGCCCCAACTTTGGCAGGGCCGGGCCAGCAAGGCCGTTGACAGCCGCGTAAACGATTTTAACTCCTCCATCCGCTTCGACGCGCGGATGATCGAGCAGGATATTCAGGGCAGCCTTGTCCACTCGGCCATGCTGGGCAGACAGGGCATCATCTCCCGGCAGGATGTGGACGATATTCACAAGGGTCTGCACTCCATTTTGGACGATTTGCACAGCGGCGCACTGGAAATCGACCCCAACGCCGAGGATGTCCACACCTTCGTCGAGCAGACGCTGACCGCCCGCGTCGGTGACGCCGGTAAGCGGCTGCACACCGGGCGCAGCCGCAACGATCAGGTCGCGCTGGACATCCGCCTGAACCTGCGCGCCGCCAGCGAGCATATTCAGGGCCAGATAAAAGAACTTATCACCGTGCTTTGCGACCAGGCCGAGAAGGGCGCAGGGTACGTCATGCCCGGCTACACCCACCTGCAGCGTGCCCAGCCCGTGACCTTCGGCCACCAGCTGATGGCCTACGCCTGGATGCTGCTGCGCGACTTGGGAAGATTGCAGGACGCGACCCGCCGCATGGACGCCGAGTGCCCGTTGGGCAGCGGCGCACTGGCGGGCACGACCTACCCGCTGGACCGCTTCTACACCGCCGAACAGCTCGGCTTTGCCGCGCCGTGCGGCAACTCCATCGACGGCGTGTCGGACCGCGACTTCTGCATTGAGCTGTGCAGCGCCATGGCGACCTGCATGATGCACCTTTCCCGCTTGAGCGAGGAAATTATTTTGTGGTGCAGCTGGGAGTTCAAGTTCATCGAGCTGGACGACGCCTTTACGACGGGCTCGTCCATCATGCCGCAGAAGAAAAACCCCGATGTAACGGAGCTGATCCGCGGCAAAACAGGCCGCGTCTACGGCGATTTGAACACGCTGCTCGTCATGATGAAGGGCATCCCGCTCGCCTATGACAAGGACATGCAGGAGGACAAGGAGGCCATTTTTGACGCCGTGGACACGCTGGAGCTCTGCCTGCGCACCGTCACGCCGATGCTGGCCACGATGACCCCGCTGCCCGCCAACATGCGCCGCGCCGCCGCGAAGGGTTTTATCAACGCGACGGACTGCGCCGACTACCTGACGAAGAAGGGGATGCCCTTCCGCGATGCCTACAAGTGCACCGGCACGATGGTGGCCGCCTGCATCCGCGAGGGCAAGACGCTGGAGGAGCTGACGCTGGACGAATTCAAGCAGTACAGCGACCTGTTTGAGGATGACGTTTATACGGCCATCGACCTGACGACCTGCTGCGAGGGCCGCACCAGCTACGGCGGCCCGACGAAGGCAAGCGTGATGAAGCAGGTTGCGGATGTGAAGGGGAAGCTGGCATAAAAGCCTTCCCCATCGGGGGAAGGTGGCCGAGCCTGCGAGGCCGGATGAGGGCAGACCTTGCTGACAGGAGCCTTCTCCCCTTGGGGGAGAAGGTGTCCGCGGCTCCGCCCGCGGACGGATGAGGGGAGAGCCTGCGGAGGTTGCCCGTTTACAGGGCGGCGGCGGAAGCTTTGCCCTCATCAGCCGCCTGCGGGCGGCAGCTTCAGTCTACGCGCTAAGAGCCGCCTTCGGCGGTTGCGCTCCGACACGCGCCTGCGGGCGCAGCCCCTCGGGGGAAGCCTTTAGAGCTTACAAGGAGCCTTCTCCCCTTGGGGGAGAAGGTGTCCGCGGCTCCGCCCGCGGACGGATGAGGGGAGAGCCTGCGGGTGTTGCCCGTTAAAGGGAGACCACGCAAACTCCGCCCTCATCAGCCGCCTGCGGGCGCAGCCCCACGGGGGAAGCCTTTGGAAGTAAGGGGTGTAACAATGGGAAAGTACAAAATCTTCGTGGACGGTTCCTCCGGGACCACCGGTCTGCGCATTGCGGACCGGCTGGCGGAACGGGACGAATTTGAAATTCTGAAAATCTCCGAGGCAGACCGCAAGGATGTCCGCGCCCGGGCGGCGGTCATCAATGAGAGTGACCTCTCGTTCCTCTGCCTGCCGGACGACGCCGCGCGTGAGGTCGTGCCGCTGCTGCGGGACGATGTGCGCATTCTCGACACGAGCACGGCGCACCGCACCGCGCCCGGCTGGGTCTACGGCCTGCCCGAGCTGCACGGCACCCGCGAGGCGCTGAAAACCGCGACCCGCGTCGCTGTGCCGGGCTGCCACGCCACCGGCTTTATCGCGCCCGTCGCGCCGCTGGTGGAGCTGGGGATCATCCCTAAGGCCGCGCACCTGAACGTGACGAGCCTGACCGGCTACAGCGGCGGCGGCAAAAAGATGATCGCCGAGTACGAGGCCGAGCGCACCAACAAGGCGCTGAACGCCCCGCGCCCCTACGGCCTGGCGCTGCACCACAAGCACCTGCCCGAGATGGCCGCCGTCACGGGGCTGGACACCGCACCGAATTTCGTCCCCGTTGTGGCCGACTACTACGCGGGCATGGAGACGATGATCCCGCTGGATGTAACGGCGCTGGATGTTTCCGCGCCGCAGGTCGCGTCCGCGCTGGCGGAATATTACGCCGGTCAGCCGATGGTGAAGGTGCATCCCCTGTGTGAGGGCACGGACGGCGGCTTTTTGGCCGCCAACAAGCTGGCGGGTAAGGACACGCTGGAAATTTACTGCCTGGCCAACCCGGACGGCACCCGGATGCAGCTTATCAGCCTGTTTGACAACCTCGGCAAGGGCAGCTCGGGCGCGGCAGTGCAGTGCATGAATCTGATGCTGGGGCTGGAGGAGACGAAAGGGCTTAGCGCGGTAAGCAAATAATAAATAAAAAATAAGAAATAATAAAGAATGTGGAGTTTGCGCCCAAGGCGCAAACAAAACGTAGGGGCGGATTCCATATCCGCCCGCAAGCTGACTGACGACTGACGGGCGCATATAGAATGCGCCCCTACGGAGTTTTTTGAGCGGAGCGCAGCGACGCGATCCACAACATTTATTATTTATTATTTATTATTTATTCTTTCTTATTTAAAAATCGAGGGGTATACATAATGAGCAACTTCAAATCGGTAAGCGGCGGCATCTGTGCGCCGAAGGGCTTTTCCGCGGCGGGCGTGCATTGCGGCATCCGCCATAACCATTCCAAGCTCGACCTGGCGCTGATCAAGGCGGACGTCCGCTGCGCGGGCGCGGGCTGCTACACCACCAACAAGGTCTACGGCGCACCCATCACGGTGGACCGCGAGCACCTGAAGGACGGCTATGCACAGGCCATCGTTGTGAACAGCGGCAACGCCAACACCTGCGCGCCCAACGGCGTGCAGCTGGCTAAGGACACCTGCGACATCGTCGCCAAGGAGCTGGGCATCCGCGCGGACGACGTGCTGCCGTCCTCCACCGGCGTCATCGGCCAGGCCATGAGCATCGAGCCGTTCGCCAAGGGCATCCCGGAGGCCGCCGCCAAGCTGGCCGCCGACGAGGCCGGCAGCCACGACGCGGCTACCGCGATCATGACCACCGACACCCACCCGAAGGAAATTGCGCTGGAATTTGCCGTCGGCGGCAAGGCCGTGCGCATCGGCGCTATCGCCAAGGGCAGCGGCATGATCCACCCGAACATGGCCACGATGCTGCTCTTTATGACCACCGACGCCAAGGTCGCGCCCGCCGCGCTGCAAAAGGCGCTGTCCACCGTCGTGCCCGCCACCTTCAACCAGATTTCGGTTGACGGCGATACCTCCACGAACGACACCGTGCTGCTGCTGGCCAGCGGCCTGTCCGGCGCAGAAATTGCCGAGGGCACGCCCGATTACGATACGTTTGTCGCCGCGCTGACCGAGGTCGCCGAGCATCTGAGCCGCGAGCTGGCCGGTGACGGCGAGGGCGCAACGAAGCTGCTGGAATGCACCGTGACCGGTGCGCCCGACCTGGCGACGGCCCGCGCCGTGTCCAAGAGCGTCATCCACTCCACCCTGTTCAAGGCCGCCATGTTCGGCGCGGACGCCAACTGGGGCCGCGTGCTCTGCGCCATCGGCTACACGCCGGGCGATTTCGACATCAGCAAGACGTCGGTGCGCCTCAAGAGCAAGGCCGGTGAGGTCTTTGTCTGCGAGAACGCCGCCTACCACCCCTACAGCGAGGACGAGGCCGCCGTGGTGCTCAAGGAGGACGAGATCGACATCCTCGTGGACCTTGGCAGCGGCGACGCCACCGCCAAGGCCTGGGGCTGCGATCTGACGTATGATTATGTGAAGATCAATGGGGATTATCGCACCTAACGCAAAAGGCTTCCCCAAGGGGGAAGCTCAGACTGTCGAAAAAGGTGTGCTCACCCCTTGGCCCCCTCTGCGAGGGGGCTCCGCCCGCAGGCGGTGGGGGAGAGAACTGTACGGCTGTCCGAAATATTTCGGGCTATGGCAAGGTTCTCTCCCTCCGCCCCTTCGGGGCACCTCCCTCGCAGAGGGAGGTTTTTCGACACGCTGGGCTTCCCCCAAGGGGGAAAGCTGTCACCGAAGGTGACTGATGAGGGGCAAACTTCCTGCTGTAACCCGCTCACGGGCAATCGCGGAACCGCCGCCCCTCATCCGGCCCTGCGGGGCCACCTTCCCCCCAGGGGGAAGGCTTTAGGAGTAGGGGATGTGGAGGAGTACAATGAAAAACGAACAAATGGCCCTGCTGTTCAGCGAGGCTACACCTTATATCCAGAAATACCACGGTAAAACGCTGGTTATAAAGTACGGCGGCAACGCGATGGTCAACGATGACCTTAAGCTGGCCGTCATGAACGACCTGGTCACGCTGACGCTGCTCGGCGTGCGTGTCGTGCTGGTGCACGGCGGCGGCCCGGCTATTAACAGAATGCTGAAAAAGGTGGGCAAGGAGTCCAAATTTGTGGGCGGCCTGCGCTACACCGATGAGGAGACCATGGGCATCGTCCAGCAGGTGCTGGCCGGGCAGGTCAACAAGGATCTGGTCGCGCTGCTCAAGGGCCGCGGCGTCGGCCTGTGCGGCATGGACGGCCACATGATCATGTGCAAGCGCAAGTCGGACGTTGACCTCGGCTACGTCGGTGAGATCGAGAAGGTCAACACGACGCTGATCGACCACCTGCTGGCCGACAGCTTTATCCCGGTCATTGCCACCGTCGGCATGGACGACAACGGCGTCCCCTACAACATCAACGCCGACACTGCCGCAGCGGAGATCGCCATTGCCCTGCACGCCGAAAAGCTCGTCAGCATGACGGATATTGTCGGCCTGCTCTACGATAAGAACGACGAGTCTACGCTCATCCCCGAGGTCGAGGTCTCCGAGATCGAGGGTTACAAGGCCGCGGGCGTCATTGCAGGCGGTATGCTGCCCAAGATCGAGGGCATGGCCGATGCCATCTATCAGGGCGTCCACGAGGCCGTCATCATTGATGGCCGCGTCCCGCACTCGATCCTGCTCGAGATGTTCAGCGACAGAGGCGCAGGCACAATGTTCTACCGGAGAGGAAACCGGTAAATGGCTTCCCCCTCGGGGGAAGCTCAGACTGTCGAAAAAGGTGTGCTCACCCCTTGGCCCCCTCTGCGAGGGGGCTCCGCCCGCAGGCGGTGGGGGAGAGAACTGTACGGCTGTCCGAAATATTTCGGGCTATGGCAAGGTTCTCTCCCTCCGCCCCTTCGGGGCACCTCCCTCGCAGAGGGAGGTTTTTCGACACGCTGGGCTTCCCCCTCGGGGGAAGCTGTCAGCGGCCCCGCCCGCTGACTGATGAGGGCAAAGTGTTTGGCGCGGTCCCGCAAACGGGCAGCCGCAGGACACTTGCCCCTCATCCGGCCTGCGGCCACCTTCCCCCAAGGGGGAAGGCTCCAAAGCGGGCGGCTCCGGCACACCCGCCCCTCATCCGGCCCTTCGGGCCGCCTTCCCCCAAGGGGAAGGCTTTTGCGTATGATAAAAAGGGGGTCACCCAATTGAATACCGAAAAAGTTATTTCCCGTGATAACGACTACATCCTCCACACCTATGGCCGCAGCCAGGTCGTGCTGGCGGAGGGCGAGGGCATGACGGCCAGGGACGCCGACGGCAAGAGCTACCTTGACTTCACGTCGGGCATCGGCGTCAACTCGCTGGGCTACTGCCACCCCGCGTGGGTCAGGGCTGTGGCAGACCAGGCCGCAACGCTGCAGCACACGTCGAACCTGTATTACACCGCCCCCGACGGCAAGCTGGCGAAAAAGCTCTGCCGCCGCACCGGGCTGGACGCCGTGTTCTTCGGCAACTCGGGCGCCGAGGCCAACGAGGGCGCGATCAAGTGCGCCCGCAAATACAGCGTAGATACCTATGGCGAGAGCCGGAATAAGGTCATCACGCTGGTCAACTCCTTCCATGGCCGCACACTGGCGACCCTGACCGCCACCGGCCAGGACGTGTTCCACCACGACTTCGGCCCCTTCCCGGGAAATTTTGACTACGTGCCCGCGGGCGACTTTGCCGCGCTGGAAAAGGCCGCCGACAAGGACACCTGCGCCGTCATGATGGAGCTGGTGCAGGGCGAGGGCGGCGTCGTCGCGCTGGACGCGGACTACGTCGCCAGGGTCGCGGCGTTCTGCAGGGAAAAAGACATCCTCGTCATTGTGGACGAGGTGCAGACCGGCGTGGGCCGCACCGGCAAGTTCCTGGCGTGCGAGCATTTTGATCTGCACCCCGACATCGTCACGCTGGCGAAGGGACTCGGCGGCGGTCTGCCCATCGGCGCGGTGCTGATGAACAAAAAGGTCGCCGACCACATGAAGCCCGGCTCCCACGGCTCGACGTTCGGCGGCAACCCGGTCTGCTGCGCCGGTGCGCTGGCCGTGCTGGATGAGATGGACGACGACTTCCTCGCCAACGTCAACGAGCGCGCGGCCCAGCTGCGCGCCGGGCTGGCCAAGCTGCCCCATGTCAGGGAGGTCAGCGGCCTCGGCCTGATGGTGGGCATCGCGTTTGACGACGGCATCAAGGCCGCCGACGTCCGCGCCGCCTGCGAGAAGGCGGGTCTGCTGGTGCTGACCGCCAAGACCCGCCTGCGTCTGCTGCCGCCGCTGATCCTGACGGCGGACGACGTGGACGACGCGCTGGCGATTTTGCGCAGCGTACTGGAGAAATGCGTATGAAACATCTGCTGAAGCTGGGCGGCATGACGCCCGAGGAAATCCTGCACATTCTGGATGTGGCCGACGAGTACAAGCGGCTGCACAAGGACGGCGTGGACCCGAAGGATCTGCAGGGCAAGGCGGTGGCGCTGGTTTTCGCCAAAAACTCCACCCGCACCCGCCCACCGCGGCGAGGAGATCGCCCCCGATGTGCTGGAAGCCCACGCCGACGAAATTTTCGACGAGGCGGAGAACCGCATCTACGTGGAAAAGGCCGTGCTGGCGGTGCTGCTGGCGGGGAAATAAGAGCATTGCAGTAAGAGGAGCGGCAGGGGAGCGCGAGCGTGCGAACCCCTGCTTTTTTGTGCGGAATAACCCGAAAACGGGCGGCAGCGGCGAAGCTGCGGCGGGGTGAGGGCACCCCGCCCTACGGACTGTGGAAAAGTGGGATGTAGGGCGGCCTGCCCCCAGGCCGCCGTGCCCTTTTGCGACAAGGAGAAGCCTTGCGGAACATTGTAGGGGGCGGCGTCCCCGACGCCCGGGGGGTCAAGACCCCTCCCTACGATGCAAAAGATAAACGGGCAGCAATGGCAAGGCCGCGGGCCGGGCATGCCCGGCCCCTACGGGGGCTGTTTCCGGCCACTTGACGCCATGTGGTATACTAGGTATATCACTGTCAAGAGGTACACTATGCCAAAACAAACGCTCCAACAAAAAATCCGCCGCGCGCTGGGCCGGTTCACCGCCAAACGGATCGCTATGATCCTGCTGGGCACGGCCATCCTGTCGTTCGGCATCCATAATATCCACCAGCGCACCGCCATCACCGAGGGCGGCATCATCGGCCTGGTGCTGCTCATCAACCATTGGCTCGGCGTGCCCGCGTCGGTGGCGTCGCCCCTGCTCGACGCGGCCAGCTACGCGCTGGCGTTCAAATTTCTCGGGTGGGACTTTTTGCTCTCGGCAGGACTGGCCAGCGTGAGCCTGGCCGGGTTCTATAGGATCTGGGAATGCCTGCCCCCGATGCTGCCCGACCTGACGCCCTGGCCGCTGGCGGCGGCGCTGCTGGGCGGCGTGTTCGTCGGCGTCGGCGTGGGGCTCATCGTGCGGCAGGGCGGGTCCAGCGGCGGCGACGACGCCCTCGCCCTTGTCATCCATAAGCTGACCGGGTGGAGGCTCTCCCGCGCCTACCTGTTCACCGATCTGACCGTCCTGTTCGCGTCGCTGTCCTACATCCCGTTCCGGCGCATCGCGTTTTCCCTTGTTACGGTCACGGTGTCGTCGCTGCTCATCGATTTTATCCAGGGCAATACCGCATAATTCCCGCCTTACGGCTTAAGCACCGCTCCGGCGGCTGCGGCACGGCATCTGCGTTGCCAAAATGCTCGATAAGACATCCAGTATTATCTGCGCTTTTGGCTTAGCAGCTGCCGCACCTCGCTCGCCGTATCGGCACTTAGAATTATGCGGTATTGCCCAAGGAATGGCAGCCGAAAACAAATGTGTAAAAACGCGCGGAACGCTTGTACATAGCGGAAAATTGCGGTATAATAGGCTGTGTATTTTTGCAATGACACCCACGGAGGTCTGCGATATGAAACTTACCCGCAAGCTCGCGGCACTGGCAATGGCCGTGCTGCTGGCAGTCAGCCTGACGGCCTGCTCCCCGAAGCAGGTCGCCCAGGATATGGTCGTGCATCTGGTCCACAAGCTGGGCCTGGTCGAGGAATCCGACGAGGATGACACCGACACCACCACAAAAGCGCCCGCCGGCGGCAGCGTGGAGTTCCCCGCCGAGATGGACACCACCGCGGCCCGCGTTGTGACCTACCCGGTAGAGAACACGCTGTATGTCTCTTTTAACGGCATTGCCAACCGCTCCACCGAGTATTTCGTGGCGGGCGGCGACAGCATGACCGTGACCGGCTACGCCACCACCGAGGCCAGCAACGAGAAATATATGTACTTCAAGATCGCGTTCTGGGAGCTGTCTGACGACAAGACGATGACCAGCTACGTGCCGGACTCGACGATCTACTACTGCGCCGACGGTGCCGATTACCAGTACAACGTGACCGGCCTGACCGCGGGCAAGCAGTACAAAATCACGATCAGCTATGACAACGGCAACAAGTATTATGTCACCGGCGGCCTGAAGGTCGAGGGTCTGGGCAGCACCGAGCTGAACACCTACGGCGACGATACGACGACCGGCTGATAACGGCAGCAATGCCGCCCGTGCCGCTTGCGGCAGGGCGGCTTTTTGGTTTGTATTGCAGGGACCGCACAACACAGAGGGGAATTGGAACATGGATAAAAAACAGCTGCGCAACACGCTGATGCTTATGGTCTGCGCATTCATCTGGGGCACGGCCTTTGTCGCACAGAGCGTCGGCAGCGATTATATGGGCCCGTACACGTTTCTGGCCAGCCGCAGCTGGCTGGCCTGTGCGTTTCTGCTGGGCCTGATGGCCGTGCTGCACAAGATGGGCAAAACGAACCCCGCCGCGGAGCCGGGCTTCTGGCAGAACAAAAAAGTGCTGCTGCGCGGCGGTATTTTCTGCGGTGTGGCGCTGTTTGCGGCGTCCGCCGCGCAGCAGATGGGCATTGGCACGACCAGCACGGCCAAGGCGGGCTTTATGACGGCGCTCTACGTTGTGCTGGTGCCGGTGGCGGGGGTTTTCCTGGGCAGCCGCCCCGGCGTCAAGCTGTGGTGCTGTGTCGCGGCCAGCGTCGTGGGGCTGTATCTGCTCTGTCTGGCCGGGCGCGACACGCTGAGCCTGACCGGCGGCGAGTGGCAGCTTTTGGTCTGTGCGATCCTGTTCACGGCGCAGATCATGCTGGTCAACCATTTCAGCCCGCAGCTCGACGGCATCCAGCTGAGCTTTGTGCAGTTCTTTGTGGTCTCGGTTTTGTCCACGATCTTCGCGTTTGTCTTTGAGGCCCCGTCGCCCGACCAGTTCCGCGCCGCGGCGGTCTCGATTGCCTATTGCGGCATCATGTCCAGCGGCGTGGCCTACACGCTGCAGATCGTCGGCCAGAAGGAGCTGGACCCGACGATTGCCAGTCTGGCAATGTGTCTCGAGAGTGTGTTCAGCGCCCTGGCCGGTTGGCTGATCCTGGGCGAGACGCTCTCTGCCACCGAGCTGTGCGGCTGCGCGCTGATGTTCGGCGCGATTGTGGTGAGTCAGCTGCCGGAGAAACGACTGAAGGGGTAACGGCAGCCCCCCGGAGGTTGTTCTTTCTTTTGACAGCAAAAGAAAGAACCAAAGAAAACTGCCGCTGTTTCGACGCAGCGGACCCGCGACTTAGGGGCTGCACGCCCCTAAGAACCCCAAAGAGGAGGTCGGAAGGGGCGGGGGCTAAACGAAAGCAGTATTACTTTTCGTTCTTAACGCCCCCGCCCCTTCCTCCACCTTAAATTCGGGTGTTGCGGGGTTGCGAGCGCGGGGCCACAGTTGAGCGCAGCGAAACTGGGGAGCGAGCAATGTTTGCCCCTGCGGGGCAAACAACCGCACGAGCGTGTTTGCGAAGCAAACTGGCGGCGCTCGTTGTGCGCCGCCAAGCGCCCCCGAACCCCCGATGTTTTTAACGGCTGCTTTGTAGGGGCGGCATATATGCCGCCCGCAACCTACCGCGGCAACCCATCAACGGGCAACCACCCGCCCACTGCAAAGGGGCGGGCTGCCGCCCTCCCTTGCCCCTCTCGTGAACCACCCATTTGTGTCACCCCGTAGGGGCCGGGCATGCCCGGCCCGCAGCCTTGCCATTGTATCCCCTTTAGCGGTTTGCATCGTAGGGAGGGGTCTTGACCCCTCCGTAACTTCACGTCAAATCCCGTCAACGTTCCGCCTGTAGGGGAGAGATTCATCCCTCCCGGGTGTTCGCGCCGCCGCTCATTCCGCGGGGCGTCGGGGACGCCGCCCCCTACAACATTCACCGCCGCCCTTCCTCAACAACCATCCTACCCCCACCCCAAGGAGCCACCCATGCAGGATCTGCGCAAAATCTTCCGTTATGCCCGCCCGTACCGGCGCGATCTGTTCGCGGCGGTGGGGCTGATCTTTATTGAATGTATCTTTGAAATGGTCATCCCCGTCCTGATGTCCACCCTCGTGGATGACGGCGTGCCCGCCCATAACATGGCCGTCATCTTCCGGCAGGGCGGGCTGATGATTTTGTGCGCGGTGCTTGCGCTTATCACGGGGCTGCTGTATGCGCGGTACGCGGCGCGGTTCGCAAACGGGTTCGCGGCGGAGCTGCGCATGGCGGAGTATGCCGCCGTGCAGAAATTCGACTTCGCCAACCTTGACCGCTTCTCCGATGCGTCCCTCGTCACCCGCATGACCACCGACGTCACGGTCATGCTCAACGCCGTCAACGCCGGTCTGCGTCCGCTGGTGCGCAGCCCGGTCATGCTCTGCATGGGGCTGGCGATGGCCTGCGTGCTCAGCCCGCGGCTGACGATTGTATTCCTCGTCACAACGCCGATCCTGGCCGCCGTCCTCGCCTGGATCGTCACAAAGGTCGGTCCGCTCTATGGCCGCCAGCAGAGCGCCGTGGATCACCTGAATGGCCGCATCCAAGAGTCCCTGACCGCCATCCGTGCCATCAAGGCGTTCGTCCGCGGCGGCTACGAGAACGCCCAGTTCGACACCGTCAACACAGAATTGAGCGATGCTTCGACGGAAACCTTCCGCTATGCCGTCCTCAACCTGCCTGCGTTCCAGACCGTCATGTATACGGCCATCGTCTGCATCCTTTGGTTCGGCGGCAATTATATCCTCGTCGGCACGATGTCCGTCGGCCAGCTGACGGCGTTTTTGAGCTATGTTTTGCAGGTGCTCAACTCGGTCATGATGTTCTCCGGCGTCTTTCTGCAGATGTCCCGCTCGCTGGCCAGCGCCCGCCGCATCCGTGAGGTCCTGACCGAGACGCCCGACCTTGCGAATGCCGCCGCGCCGGTGGACACCATCCCCGACGGCCAAATCGATTTTGACCACGTCAGCTTCAAATACAACGCCAAAGCGGAGAAAAATGCCCTCTCCGACATCACGCTCCACATCCCGGCAGGTGCGACGGTGGGCATCATCGGCGGCACGGGCGCGGCCAAAACGACGCTCGTCCAGCTGATTCCGCGCCTGTACGACGCCACCGAGGGCACGGTCCGGGTCGGCGGGCGCGACGTCCGCGGCTACGACGTGAACGCCCTGCGGGACGCCGTCGGCATCGTGCTGCAAAAGAACCTGCTGTTCTCCGGCACGATCCGCGACAACCTGAAATGGGGCGATCCCGACGCAACGGACGACGACCTCTGGACCGCCTGCCGCGCCGCCCGTGCGGACGAATTTTTGTCCCGGATGCCCGACGGCCTTGACACCGACCTGGGCCAGGGCGGGTGCAACGTCTCGGGCGGGCAGAAGCAGCGCCTCTGCATCGCACGGACGCTGCTCAAGCACCCGAAGGTGCTGATTTTTGACGACTCCACCAGCGCCGTGGACACGGCGACGGAGTCGGGCATCCGCCATGCGCTGGCCGGACTGGGCAGCGTGACCAAACTCATCATTGCCCAGCGCATCACGTCGGTGCAGAGCGCCGACCTTATCGTCATTCTGGACGACGGGCGGCTGCATGCCGTGGGCACGCATGGCGAGCTGCTGGCAAAAGATACGATCTATCAGGAAATTTACCATTCCCAGATGAAAGGGGGCGACGCAGATGGCGAAGCCATTCGGCGGTAAGCGCCCGCAGGACCTGCGGCACACGCTGCGCCGCTTCATGGACTATCTGGGCCGCCACAAAATCATGCTCGGCGTCGTCGGCCTGCTGGCGGCGGTCAGTGCGCTGGCCGCGCTGCTGGGCACCTACATGATCCGCCCCATCGTCAACGGCGTGCTGGAAAACGGCAGCGCCGCCTATCTGGCCGGTGTTGTGGCGCTGACCGCGGGCATCTATATCGTCGGCGCACTGTCTACCTTGGGCTACACCCAGCTCATGGTCCGTGCCGCGCAGAAGATTTTGCAGGACATCCGCCGCGACCTGTTCGCACATCTGCAGACGCTGCCGCTGCACTACTTTGACACGAACCGCAAGGGCGATCTGATGAGCCTGTTCACGAACGACGTGGACACGATCTCGGACGCGCTGAACAACAGCTTTGCGGTGGTCATCCAGACCTTTATTCAGGTCGCAGGCACGCTGCTTTTGCTGTTCATCCTCAACTGGAGGCTCTCGCTGCTGGTGGTCGTTGGCTATATTGCTATGTTCTGGTATATCAACTACTCGACACAGCGCAGCCGCGCCTTTTATGCGCGCCAGCAGGCCAGCCTCGGTGAGCTGGACGCCTACATGGAGGAGATGATCGCCGGGCAGAAGGTCGTCAAGGTGTTCAACCACCAGCAGGCCGACATGGCCGCCTTTGCCGCCCGCAACGAAAAGCTGCGCGAGGCAGGCACCGGCGCGCAGAGCTACGCCGCCACGATGATTCCCGCCGTCGTCAGCATCGGCTACCTGAACTACGCGATCATTGCGGTGGTCGGCGGCCTCATGGTCATGTGGGGCTGGTCCGACCTTGGCAGCCTGGCCAGCTATCTGGTCTTTGTGCGCCAGACGACGCTGCCCATCAACCAGCTGACCCAGCAGGGCAACTTCCTGCTGGCGGCGCTGGCGGGCGCGGAGCGTATCTTCACGGTCATGGAGGAAAAGCCGGAGATCGACGAGGGCACGGTGGAGCTGGTCAGCGTGCGGGAAAACAGCGACGGTACGCTGACCGAGTGCGCCGGGAGCACGGGCCGCTGGGCCTGGTGTGACCGCCGCCGCCCCAGCGTCCCGCTCGAGCCGCTGCACGGCGACGTGCGGTTCCACGACGTCAGCTTTGGCTATACGCCGGACCGGATGATTCTGCAGAACCTCTCGCTCTACGCCAAGCCGGGGCAAAAAATTGCCTTTGTCGGCTCCACGGGCGCGGGCAAGACCACGATTACCAACCTCATCAACCGCTTTTATGAGGTGTCGGGCGGGTCCATCACCTACGACGGCATGGATGTGCGGCTCATCAAGAAAAACGACCTGCGCCGCTCGCTGGGCGTCGTCTTGCAGGACACCCACCTGTTCACCGGCACGGTGGCGGACAACATCCGCTTCGGCAAGCTGGACGCGACGCAGGCGGAAATTGAAAAGGCGGCCAAAATTGCGAACGCCGACTCCTTCATCCGCCGCCTGCCGCAGGGCTACAACACGATGGTAACGAGCGACGGCGCAAACCTGAGCCAGGGACAGCGCCAGCTGCTGGCCATCGCCCGCGCCGCCGTCGCCGACCCGCCGGTGCTGATTCTGGATGAGGCCACGTCGAGCATCGACACCCGCACCGAGGCGCTGATCCAGAAGGGCATGGACGGCCTGATGGAGGGCCGCACGGTGTTTGTCATTGCGCACCGGCTTTCCACGGTGCGCAACGCGGACGCCATCATCGTGCTGGAGCATGGCCATATCATCGAGCGCGGCACCCACGACGAGCTGCTGGCCAAAAAGGGCGAGTATTACCAGCTGTATCACGGGATGTTTGAGCTGGCGTAAAGATTCATGCCTCCCTCTGCGAGGGAGGTGCCCCGAAGGGGCGGAGGGAGAGAACCTTGCAATAGCCCGAAATGCTTCGGATTGCCGCAAGGTTCTCTCCCCCACCGCCTGCGGGCGGAGCCCCCTCGCAGAGGGGGCCAAGAGAAAAACCTCCCCCGGAGAGATCCGTGAAAGGTAAACCTTGCGAAAGGAGCATTTACAAATGGAAAAGATCAGGAAGAATTTCGGCTTCGGCTGTATGCGCCTGCCCATGATCGGCGAGGACGTCGATATGGAGCAGACAAAACAGATGGTGGACTGCTTTTTGGAGCAGGGCTTCAATTATTTTGACACGGCCCACGGCTACCTTCAGGGCAAGAGCGAGCTGGCCCTGAAGGAGTGCCTGACCAGCCGTTACCCGCGGGAGGACTATGTCCTGACCGACAAGCTGAGCGGGTCCTATTTTAAAAAGGAAGAGGACATCCGCCCGTTCTTTGAGAGCCAGCTTGCAGCCTGCGGCGTGGACTACTTTGACTTTTATTTAATGCACTCCCAGAGCACGACAAACTACCAGCACTTCAGGGACTGCCGCGCCTATGAGACGGCCTTCGCCCTCAAGGCCGAGGGCAAGGTCCGCCATGTAGGCATCTCGTTCCATGACCGCGCCGCCGTGCTGGAGCAGATTCTGACCGACTATCCGGCCATCGAGGTCGTGCAGATCCAGTTCAATTATCTGGACTATGACGACGTGGCCGTCCAGAGCCGCAAGTGCTATGAGGTCTGCCGCAGGCATGGCAAGCCCGTGCTGGTCATGGAGCCGGTCAAGGGCGGCAGCCTTGTCAACCTGCCCGACGACGCAAAAGCCGTGCTGGATGCCCTGCACGGCGGCAGCCCCGCCAGCTATGCCATCCGGTTTGCCGCGGGCTTCCCCGGTATGCTGATGGTGCTGTCCGGCATGAGCAGCATGGAGCAGATGCGGGACAACCTGAGCTACATGAAGGACTTTACGCCGCTGAACGATGCCGAGCTGGCCGCCGTGAACCGGGTGCAGGAGATCTTCCATAAAAAGGACCTGATCCCCTGCACGTCCTGCCGCTACTGCACCGAAGGCTGCCCGAAGCATATCTCCATCCCCGACCTGTTCGCCATCATGAACACGAAGCACACCCACCACGACTGGAACGCGGACTACTACTATGAGGATGTCCACACCGGGCCCGGCTCCCGCGCCTCGGACTGCATCCGCTGCGGCCAGTGCGAGCGCGTCTGCCCCCAGCACCTGCCCATCAGACAGCTGCTGCAGGATGTGGCGAAGGAGTTTGAGAAGTAAATCTGCATAGCAAAGCCCGCCTGTCTCCCGCAAAAGGGGACAGGCGGGCTTTGTTACGGGGTCCATGAGCGGTGCAAAGGGCGGTGAACGCAGGTAATATAAACAAAAAAGGTCACTTGCAATCGCAAGTGACCTTGTCTCTATGTTACAAAAAAGATACCCGGTCAAAAAGGGCATCAATGCGTAAAAAACAGAGACAATGCACAGCAAACAACTTTATAATTAAAGTGTATAGGATTTCGGCTAGGATTGCAAGGGACTGGCACGGTGTATCCACAGACACCGACAAATTTTGTTTTGATTGAATCGCATTTTGCATCCTTGGAAAAGCAGGCCCTTCGTCATTTAGCCATGAATCTTGTGGCTTACGCAACAAGATTGTAGCCTATAAGACTTTTCTCGATAATGCCGAACGAGTATAACTTTTGAACCCCTTCAAGAATCTCTTGAGATGAAAATCTTTGAGCCTTATCCTCAGACCAATTCTTAAAACCAGAAACAACCTGATCTTCGGTTAAGCCACCAGAACTTTCGATTAGGAAGCAAATCGTTGCCAAACATTCTAATTCGTGGTTGGTCTCGATAGTATTCACGAAATCACAGGATTTTTCAATCCAAGGAAGCAATTCCTGCAAGGTTCCATTTACAGATTCGCTAGTAAGTTTATTAAATAGGATTTCTTCGGCCTCTTTTGTGGAAGAGGTACCATGGAATTTTTGAAATTCTTTAATTCCTTTACTAACGACATCAATGGAATGGTCATATGGTCCATATTTGTGTGCAACAAAATGGAAATATTCTTTTTGTGAGAACAAATCCATAAAATATGCGGACTTTTGCAAGCGGAGATGGTCAAACTTTTTTAAGTGATTCTTTAGTTCCATTAACACAAGAGCAGAGGTGCTCAGCTTCGGTTCTTGTGCAGGTATCGTAGAAAAGTTTCGGGAAGGTTCATAAATATAAATTGCAACATCTTTTGAGATATCGCAGAGCTTCTCTGCCAAAATCTGCTTAACATCGGCCCAAACAAGGCCGCCGTTTCCACTTCCTAATGGTGGGATAGCGATGCTTTTTATGTTAAGTTCTTCTATTAGCGAAATAAGGGAATCTAGTCCGTCTTCGATATATTTGATTTGCGACTTTTCTCTCCATTTGTCCTTTGTCGGGAAATTGATAATGATTTTTCCGGCTTCTCTATAAAAATGAAGCTTTCCAGGGCGAAGAACGCCACTTTTACATGCTTTAATGTAGTCTTTATTATTGTTTGGAAATTTTAGCTTGAACTGGTAGGCAATTCCTTTTCCCATATAACCTTCACAGTTTACTGTGTTGACAAGTGCTTCTGCGTCGGATTGAAGCAAATCGCCAGTTGTATAGAAAAACATTCAAATCACCTCCCAAGTTGGCTCTATCGACCTTGTGGAAACATAGTAGACATCACACGTATCTTATCCTTGATAAGATATGCATTTTGCATCTTTAAGATTTCATCTGCTGCATTTTTATTGCTAACATAAATAAAGGCAAAATCTGATATGGGAACACAATCTTTAACAATGCATTCTGCCATACACGCCTTTCGAATTTCTGGTTCATGGTAATCTCGATGCTCTTTGTCATCCAATATATCCCAACGTACTTGGTTAAAGCCCTTAGAATATGGGTAAATATCAGGAGTATCAGTATCTAATGGATGTGAAGGAATTATCTGATAATCCTTTCTTATACAAATGTCTCTTCGGACAGTAATGATTACCATATTCTCAGAGCCATATTTTCTGCATACAGCACCGTCAAACGGATTCAGTGCAAAAAAATGGAATAAAACATATTGTGATAAAGCTTCTTTATATTGCTCACGCTTACTTAGAATTTCCGAATCAGCAATATCAGTAAAGGAAAGAGAGGGATTACGCAACAATTTCTTTCGGGATAGTAACCCAACCTTTAGAATAGAAGGTAAATTATTGATATGCGTTATATGGTAAATCAATTTTCCTTCACTTGGATTTTGTGCCATGCCCTCACCTCATATTCTTTCCGAAAAATCAAATAACTATCCACAATGATTATAGCACGGATGAGAGGCAATTTCAATAGATCATTGAATTTGAATGCGATAGAATTTCTATTAGGATCGCAAGGGGGCTGTCACGGTGTACCCGCCGATGAATTCGATTTTGATTTCGTTGGCGGACACAATGTCTATTCGTTCGATGATTCTTGCGACAATGGCATCAGAGTATTCAGTAATATGGAAGTCGGAGGCGGTCAGTTGGAGATTCGGATTGGCAGCTTTCTGCTGGCTGGCAGTAAGCTGGTCGATTTGCTTTTGCAGGCTGTCGATTTCCTCGCTTGTGTGCTTCAACTTTTCGTCGAGAAAGGACGCATCGCATTCAAGGGACAGATCCAGCAGGCGGTCAAATTCCTGCCGGGCATCCGCGAGCTTTTTCTGTAATTCCTCCAGTTCTGTTGTACCGCCTTGCAAATCATGCAGAATGCCGTTGATTTGCATAGCGACTTCTTCGGTGTAATTGTCGGCCAGATTTTGGATGGCTCTCAGCAGGGTCTGATGCAGGGCTTCTTCCTGCACCGAGGGTGAATTGTGGCAGAATTTTGTTCCGTAGGTGACACGGTTGACGCAGCGCCAGACGATTTCCTTTCTGCCGTGAATATTCCAAGTCACACGCTTATAAGGGCTGCCGCATTCCCCGCAATACAGCCGTTCGGAAAGGGCGTACTTGCTGTTGTACCTCCCGCGCTTTTGTTTGCGTCGGTTCGCGCAGGACTTGCTGTTGCGGCGGGCGATTTCAGCTTGCACCTCGCGGTACATCTGCTTAGTGACGATGCCCTCGTGATTGTTCTCAATGTAGTATTGTGGCAGCTGGCCGGTGTTTTTCTTCGGACCGCCAGTCAGCACATTGTCGGTAAAGGTCTTTTGCAGCAGGACATCACCGCAGTATTTCTCATTCTGCAAGATGCGTAGGAGCGCCTGCGTTGACCATGTGGTGTTGCCACGCACGGTTTTGTAACCGCCTGCTTCGACCTTGCCCTTTATGGTTTGCAAGCTGTCGCCGTGCAGGTAGCAGGTGTAAATCATCCGAATCAGTTCAGCCTGTTCGGGGATGATCTCCGGCTGACCGTCTGCACCTTTGCGGTAGCCGAGCATCTGCGCATAGGGGAAGGAGAATCTTCCGTGACGAAATCCCATGCGCTTTCCTCTGGAAATATTCTGCGAGATGGATTCGCTCTCAGCTTGTGCAAAGGCACTCAGCACAGTAAGGAGCATTTCGGAATTCATGGTACTGGTGTTGATGTTCTCTTTTTCAAATATGACGGTGACACCGAACTGCTTCAGCATTCGCACATATTGGATGCTGTCCACGGTGTTGCGGGCAAAGCGGGAAATTGACTTTGTAAGGATCAGGTCGATTTTATGCTTTTTGCAGTCTTGAATCATCTGGTTGAATCCGTCACGCTTTTTGGTGTGGACACCTGAGATACCATCGTCGGCGTAAATCCCGGCAAGCTGCCATTCGGGGGTGGAATTGATTTTGGCAGTGTAGAATTCCTTTTGAATTTCAAAGCTGCCCTGCTGTTCTTCTTCCTCTGTACTGACGCGGCAGTATGCAGCAACTCGTAGCTTGGTGCGGGATGCCGTGTTTTTTGAAGCTTTCATGTTGGGCTGAATGACGATGATTCTTCTCTCGCAGTTCATGGGATTCTCCTTATACGACCATTCCGTTTACAAGTTTCAACTGAATGGAAGTGGTTCTGTGCAAAACTATTTTGTCTGCGATGGCATGGTACAGCTTTGGGTTGAACGTATCGCAGGGCGGTGCAGCAGCGAGGGCTTCTTTGATTCGCAGCGTCATGGGGTCAGCTTTTCCGGCTGTACAGCAAAGATATTGCAAATCCGCGCGGGCAAGGATGTTTTGAATGAGTGATTCTGCATCAAAATTCCCGGCGGATAACATTTCATCGATTTCTGCTTGCTGCTTTTCGGCTTCAATTGATACTGTGTTGTGTGACAGCGGCTGGTCATTGATGCCGTCAGGATTATCCTGTAAGCGTTTCATTGTGGTGGCGATGCTTTGCAGGAGAATATCCGGCGCAATTTGGACGGAGAATGCTGCGCAGTGGCGGCAGCGCCATCGATGACCTTTTGCCTGCCATTCCAGTTTGCTGCCGCATTCGGGACAGATAATGTCACCGCGAATATCTTTTAAGGCTTCTGTGTAAGTGGGGGCTTTTCGCTGGCACAGGGCTTGCGCTTTTTGAAATAATGCTTCTTCGACAATGGGCGGATAACTATCCTTCCCACAGTATGCTGGATTTTTTACGATGCGGTGAACGGTGTTCTTGTTCCAGCCTGTCTCATCGCCGTATGGGATGCCGATGAATTGCAAGCGTTTTGCGATTTCTTGCAGGGAATTGCCTGCAAGGTAGAGTTGATAAATTTGGCGGACGTATTCGGCTTGCGCGGTATCCGGGGTAATGAGGCCGTTCTGTATGCGGTATCCGTAGGGCAGGTATCTCGGTTTTGCCATTGTCAGAAAATCTCCTTAAACTTCATTCCATTTTTGAGTTCAAAGGTACAGGATTCGGAATCGACCAGTATGCGACTCACAGAAAATTTGAACTCATGCTCGTCAAATTCAGCAAGCGGCGTTATGCAGGTATAATGTTCGGCAAGCTGCTTTGTCTGTGCAAGGGCACGAAGTAAGGGATGGTTGGTAGCTGCTTTTGAAATCGTGGCTTTTACATCCGCAAGTTCACGCTCCAGCGGATTACGCCGTTCCCAGTATTGGGCGGCAGTGATGCAGTTCTTTTCGCGTAGACGAGAAAGGTTGTGCAGCTTTTTGGCAAGCAGTTGAACATGCTGGTTGAGTTCCTGCCGTTGGCTCTCCTTGTCATCGAGAATTTTCTGCGCAGCGTACAAGTCATGCAGGGCAGGGGCGAAAATCTGCATGTAGTTTACGATCAGCTTGTTGTGCATGGTGAGAAAGGCACGTTGAATAAGTTCCTCTTGGATTGGCGGCGTGGGACAGTCTGCTGCGCACCGAAGGTGTGTGCGGCAGAGCCAAGTCGCTTGTGTGGAACGGTTTATTTTGCGGGAAAGCATTGAACCGCACTTTGCGCAGTAAAGCATTTTGGAAAAGGCTGTGTCTTTCCTCGGACATGGGCCTACGCTTTTGCGTTGCAGGAGCGCTTGCACTTTATCAAAGTCTGCTTGGGACATGATGCCGTTGTGGGTGTCCGGTGCATAGTAGGAAAGGACTTCACCGTTATTTTCGGTGCGTTTGAAGGGCAAGTCATCGGATGTATAACTCTTTTGGTAGAGGGAGCATCCAGCATATTTTTCGTTTTTAAGGATACGTTCAATGGTGGTATGATGCCAATGCTTATCGACATCGGGACGAAGCCGGTTTAAATCATCGGCAATTTTGGTGGTGCTTTTCCCTTGCAGGAATGCATTGAATATGCCCTTGACGATTTCGATTTGATTGGGGATAGGAACAAGGTCGTAATTGACCTGTTTGTAGCCGTAGGGGACAGATGATGTATGGTAGGTGCCAGACTCCATACGCTTGCGGATTCCCCAGCGTAGGTTTTTGGAGATGGACAGTGACTCCTCTTGGGCGACAGCACACATCATGCCCAGCAGGAGTTCTCCTTCGGTGGAGTCGGTGTCAAAGCGCTCTTTCTCAAATTCTACGACCACGCCAAGGCTTTTCAGTTCGCGCACAGCGGAGAGAAAATCTACAGAGTTCCGTGCCATTCGGGAGGATGACTTTACAAGGATACGGTCAATCAGACCAAGTCGGCAGTCGTCCATAAGGTGGTTGAACCCGGTACGATTTTTAAGGCTGGTGCCGGAGTTACCTTCATCGGCATACACACCAGCAAATTCCCAATCCGGATTTTTCTGAATAAGGTCGGTGTAGTATTCTACCTGTACAGACATGGAGTTTAGCTGATTCGCTGACTTGCTGCTGACGCGGGCATAGGCGGCCACGCGAAGGCGCTTCGGCTGTTGCTGTATCGGCTGGATGACTTGGACTTGTGGCATGACGTTCACCTCTGGATTTATCGTTGTGACACTCTTTTTGTCACATACAACATACCCTAAAAGCAACCCAAAAGCTATTCACGAGAACCACTAAACATCTCGGCACAAAACGCCGCATTTCCGGGCATAACCAACATTGGCGCGTTGGCAGATGCCCTTCGGCAGCCTGCCGTCTGCGGCGGCCGACGACAGGGCTGCGTAGGCGATTTCGTATTTCAATTCTTGCTCCAGCTTAATGGGAAGCGGGTCGATCAGCATGGAGAAACACCTCCCACGGCAGTTTTTTTCGGGTATGTCTGGTGTGGGCCAGCAGCCTGTTCTCCAGCCCGGTCAGATAAAGTTCGTATTTCAGGCTTGTCTTGGTGGTGATAATCACCGCACCGTGATTTTGCAAAAAACGCAGGATGCGGTACAGCGTTGCGGTATCGTGGCTCAGCCGGTCAAGACTCTGCACCATAACAGCGTTGACACGGCCCTGCCGCACAGCTTTAAGTATAGAAAACAGCGCCGGGCGCCAAAGTTCGGTGCCGCGTTTCAATTCCATGCTTGCATTTACCAGGATATAACCGCGCTTGTCGGCTTCGCGCATGACTTCTTCCAGCTGGTTTTCCAACGCAGTTAAATTCGGCACAGCACTGCGGGCAAACGCCCAAACTTTGTATTCTGTCATAGCGGCACCTCAGAATTGCTCCATCAGCGGAAGTCGAACATCGAAGCGAGGCTTGCCGAAAGAAGCCCGCGTGAATCGGTCACCGATAAAGCGTTCCAGACCCGCTTGCATGAGCTCCTCGTTCAAGTCGCATTCTGTTGTGATAAGGTAAACATCATACTGACGAAATATCTCAATAACACCAAGCAGTATGTAGCTGTTGCGGCTGATCTGTGCCAAATCCCGCACCATAACGGCTTCCACAATGTTCTGCTTCACTGATTCCATCATGATGCGCAGGCCGTCGCGGTCTTTCAAGGTGTTTCCGCTGCACTGATCCACAGATGTACCGCGCACAAGAAAGCCATGCCCTGCGGCCTCGTCGATGAGGTCGTTCATACGGTCAAACGCGATTTGCGGATTGCTGTTGGCGCTCCGCACATAAATCCAGACCTTGTGGTTTCGCATAAGTCTCATCTTGCACTTCTCCTTATAAAAAGTAATCCGGGTGCTTCTGCTCCCGGATGAATTGCTGAACATCTTCGATTTTTTCGGTGATCGGACAGGCTGGCAGAGCTGCTAGCGCTGCGTCATGGTACTTGCCGCCGATGCCCGCACGTTCGTCCAGAATCGCCACAACGCAGGAGTCCTGTTCCGTGCGGATGGCACGACCAAAGCCCTGCCGCAGTTTCTTCTGCATTTCGGGGACAATTTCGGTGGTTATGTAGTCGCGCAGGTTCGGGTACTGCTTGCGCTCATAGTCACTGACAGGGTCGGGGAACGGGAACGGCAGCTTGGCAATAATCAGCAGGGACACCATATCACCGGGAAAGTCGATGCCTTCCCAGCAGGAACCCGCCGCAAACAGCACCCCATTGCCAGACTCTTTGAACTGTTGAATCGTGCGATTTCGCCCGCGCCCGGCTTGAAACACCGGGAACGTCAGCCGCCCGCCCAACGCATCGTAAACATTGCGCATCTGGCGGTAGGACGTGAACAGCACTAGCGCGTGTCCGTGACAGGCTGCAGTGAGATTCACTATCTGGTCGGCAAGGTACTGGTTCTCGTGGACAGCCGCCGCCCGCCGTGCAGGGATATATAACAGACATTTTTTCATGTAATTAAAGGGAGAGTCTGCACGGAAATGTCGCAGAGGGGTATAGGAAGTCAGCCCCAAAAGCTGTTCTGTGTGGTCGAAATCTCCGGCAGCCGTCAGCGTGCCGGAGGTCAGAATAGTAGGTTCGCGGGTATTCCACAGCGCACTGCGGAGCAACTGCGGTACGCGGCTGCTGGCTGCGCAGAATGTGGGCTGTCCGTCTGCGGAAAATTCAAGGTACAGGATGCGCGTCGGCACATCCAAGAGAAAAAGGCGCAGCAGGCTTTCTGCTTCTGCCAGCCGATATTGCAGGTAGTGCGGCATATCCGGCTGGCTGCCGATGTACTGCAAAATGTCAATGCAGTCGTTCAGTGCCGCTTGGCGGAATGGTGTAAGGGTGAACGGCACGCTAATTTTTCTTCTCAGCATAGGTAGATTCTGCGTGCAGGTAATGGAAAGCGTGAGAAACATCGTTCGCAGCCGCTTGGACAAGCCCTTGAAATGTGCCTGTTGTAATAAAAAGCACAATTCGTCCATGTCATCCGCAGACAGGGTTTCCGTGTACATCTGCCGCGCGGCGTCCGGGAGCTTATGTGCCTCGTCCACCACCAGCGCTTGATACTGCCGAAGCAGCAGAGGGCGTTCTTCCAGCCGATGGGATGCGTTGGCCAGCAGATAGTTGTGGTTGCAGATTTGAATGTCCGGCTTCATGGAATCCCGCAGATACTGCTGATAGCGGCAATCCAAACGCAGGAAACAATCTCGCGGGCAGGACTGCGGTACACAGATCCGACAGCGGTCATACTTTGAGAGGCCGGGGACGTGATCTAAGTCGAGAACATTCTCAGCCATGTGCAGGCTGCCTTTCTGCCGCTGTCCTTTTGAAATTGCTTTTGATTGACGTTCCGCAAGGCGTGCATCGCAGACAAAGCGTTCTTTGCCCTTGCGGACAACGGCGGTAATCGGTCCTGTGATGATGCTCTCGGCCAGCAAAATGGTAGACAGGTCTGGCAGATATTCATTGAGAATAGCGTCCTGCAGTGCAACGCTGGAAGTTGAAATTACCACTGGCATTTTCAGTTGGTTGGGGCGGTGCATCTGCCACAGGATACAGGCCACAAGGTAGGCCAGCGTTTTGCCAATGCCAACGCCTGCTTCACACAGGGAAATTTCCTTATTATATAAGGTATCAAGGACTTCATGGCAGAGCGCGATTTGTTCCTCGCGCACCGCCATGCCGTGCCGAGGCAGAATCTCCCGGAAAATCTGTTCAGCCATACGGTGGGATTCCGCATAGCCTGTCGGATAGGTTTGCATAGGTTTTGCACCTCTGTTTTCATCCCGTTTAAGGCAAAATAATGCGCAGCAACGGTGGGCTGCTGCGCACGATTTGCCGTAAACGGCAAACTTGATTTTAGGTTTGCTGTGTCATATTTGCCGCTCGCACCCCTGACACCGGGAACATAACAGGCAAAGCGCTGGCACGCTCGTTCACTGACTCTGCCACGATCTTACTGATTCCAACCGCAGCGCGGTCACCCCCTCTGACGCTGGAGGCCGCTGGCGTATCATTATGGTCTTTCCCGCCGCAATTCCGGTTTGCCAAACCGCCCACTGGGGCTTGCCGGGAAAGAAACGTACCTGTTATGCTGGATATTCGGTTGTCAAGGTGCTGGGTAATCATAATTGACTACCAAGCAAAATCGGTCAAAATTGTCTCAAGGATTTTCTTGATTTCATCAGGGACATACAGCAACGCTCTATGTAATGCGAGTGCCTGAACAGGAGTCATGTACATTTTCTTGAACAAGTGGTATCCGTCTGGTAGGGAAAGGCCTCCATTTCGGCCCCGGACTATTTTTATTGGATAGTCCTCGTTTAATGTTGCTATGTCCCTGCTGATAGTATCTGTTGAAACATGGAATTCTATTGAAAGATGCTCCATCGTATCTTTCCGGCGCTTGTCTAACAAGCGAATTATTTTCTTTTGTCGCTCGTTAGATGTCATCTTTGAAATTCCTTCCGAATTTGCTTTGCACTTATAATATCGCAAATACCCCGCAACTTTTGCGGAGTTAAACTTTAAATCCGTTCGAATTTTATCTGGATTACTATAATTTATAAATATATGAATTTCTGCTTGTTGGTTCATGTGTTTGCCCGTCAGCATTTTCTGCTGGCATTCTGATGCCACCTCACGATGGATGCCCTTGCCTTCGGCTAGCGCTTCCTACTGCTAAGCGCGTAGCATCCTTTCGCCAGTTGTTGCCCAACCAAGCGCACAAAAAAAGCCCGCCGCATTTTGAGATGCGACGGGCTTGCAATTTTATCTCACTCAGGAGTCTTTTTAGTATTTATGCTCCTGCGTTTTGGGCAAGGCCTTTTCCGGGCGGTGTGGCTGATAGTACAATCCTAAACATTCAGGCGGCCATTTTTCAACGCCCTCCAAGAAAGAATATCGAATCAGTTTTTTGGCAACAGCTTCCATTTTCTGTGTGGTTTCCTTACGTTTTTCCATATGCGGCCTCCTAAATTTATTGTGATTTACACCGTACTGCGAGCAATGAAACAGCCACAACAGCCACTGCCACAGCTATGCAATACGCCTTTTCCATATTGACAAACACAAACAGTAAAAATAAAACCGTTAAAATCAATAAACGTATGCGAACGTGTTTACGCATAGCAGTCATTTCGGTTTCTGTAAGATGCATCTGCGGACTATTTGTAGGGGCAATCGCAAGAATTATACTGGAGCCAACGAACATCAGAATCAAAGCGGTGATAAAATTCAAAAGAGGAACAATATGCAAAGATAATAGTGTTACTGCCAGACTAAGGAAAATGCAGGCAACGCAGCTTTTACAATGATAGCCATTTGTGTATGTGCGGAGAAACAGAATACTTAGAATCAAAACAATTGTGTTACCCCATTCGCCCAAAAGAGCGCCTGCAACAGTGAGAACGCAAAGAACCGCAACGGTGAATGTATGACGAATAAGGTTGTAGAGGCACATTTCTACTTCGTCATCAGAAATATATCCCTTTGCCGCCCAATTTTGGACAACTTTCTTCGCAATTGTTTCCATTTGATGACTCCTGCTTGTTTGAGTTGATTATAGTTTACAAACGGAAAAACCGCACGGGATTTGTAATGAAAAAGTGTTTTTATGTCATAAAATCGGGTAATTATCAATTTCTCCCGTAAAAGTAAACCACCCCTCATCATATTCCATTGCATATTCTCCGTTATACTTGTGTAAAAGAGTTTTTACATTTTCCAAACCAAATCCATGTAATTGTGCGTTTGGCTTTGTTGTCGGGATATACTCTCCTATAATCTTGACCGGCTTGCAAGTATTACGTATCGCAAAGAACAATGTATTTCCAAGTAGTACTTTTACCTGAATCTGACTATTCTCTCCATAAATTACGCAGGCTTCAATCGCATTGTCAAGAAGATTTCCCAATATCGTAGTAATATCAACCGAATCCAGTTGCAGATTGGATAAATCATTTACCTCGAAATGAATTTGAATGTTTTTGTCTTTGGCAATGTACGCTTTCTGGTTCAGTAAAGCATCCACGATAGGATGGTGCGTGTTTACAAGCAGAGAACGCGTGGTTTGCTTTGCTTGAAGTGCCGTAACAAACTCTATGGCATCTTTGCTGTCGCCATTTTTCAATAGGCATCCAATCGTTTCAAGCTGAGAATTAAAATCGTGTGTGATTTTTCGTTGTTCTGAATACGCTTTTCCCAGAGCCGACATATTTTGCGCCTGCAATTGAACGGTCTGTTCCAAAGCGAGTTTCTGCTTAATTGCCTCATCGCTGCTATCCACCCGATCCAGCAGTAAAAACACAGCGATATTTGCAATCACAAGAAAGATGCCGCAAAGAAGAAAAGCATTACTGTTGTCAGGAGAATTCATGCTTGTGAAAATCAATGTAAGAAGGACAACGAAGCTGGCCAAAGGAAACAAAAATGTAAGAAACAGAATTGTCCATCGTATCGAACCTGCCCGTTTTAATGGATGAATCTTTTTGACAGTAGAGCAGATTAACAATAACAGCAGGTAGTTTATGATACTACTTGCAATAAAGGGAAAATATGTCTGTCGTAGAGTTTGTACACTGATTCCAAGTAGGTGGGATGAGGCTCCCATCACTGAAAAAGAGATGAAATAATAAACTACACAATATATCAGCACCAATAATACCAAAAGTGTAATGCTTGTTGCCTTAAAAAGCAGGAAAGCCCAAATAAAAAATACAGCATAAGCGATTAAAGCATGCAATACCGTAATACCACTGACAACAAAATTAAACAAGTAGAAGGAAACGACCAAGTTAACCGCAAAAACACCCCAGAACTTCCAATCCTTATACCTGCGTTCCATAAAGGCGTCCATACACCAGATCAGTCCCAATTCATCCATTGCAACATAAAGTAAGCTCAAACAATACTCCATCTGTTTTTAGCCCTCCACAAAGAATACCGCTGCTTGATTTCGGAATGGTTCTTTTCACTTGATTTTAGAACAATGCCGCCCTTTAGTCGTGTCTCGCCGTATTTAAGCATTTCTATGTACTCCATGTTGACAAGATAACTTTTTTGAATCCGTAAAAAGCCCATAGGCTCCAATTCGGCAGTCATCTGCGTCATACTCGCATAGAACCTATGACAAAGTCTGTCGCCTCGAATCAAATGCATTTTCATAATGCGCTGCTCTGATTCGAAATACAAAATATTTTGTACCGGCACCTCAATATGCTCAGAATCAATAGAAAATGATACAATTTGATGGTATTTCTTGTACTCATCCAGTGCATCTTCAAAAAAGCGATCAAAGGTTTTCTCCATTTCAGGTTTTAGTAGATATCTAAACGCATTTACTTCGTACCCGGCCGGAGCATACTCAATATAATTGGTGACAAAAATGATAATGGCATTTGGATTGGCATCATGCAATACTCTCGCTAAATCGATACCATTGTAAGGCTTCATATCTATATCCAAAAAGGCAATATCACACCGCTCCAAGGAACTCTTCATGCACTTTTCAACGTCTGTGAATTTTACAACGGATACTGCCAAATGGCGTTGCGCAGCAAAATGGCTTACCAAGTCGGCTATTTTTTCTGCTGCAAGAAGTTCGTCATCACAAATTAAAATGTTCATCCCAGTTCTCCTATCAGCTAATTTCCATAGCCTGTTCATTTCTTTCAACATAGCGCATCCCCCTGAGATAGTCAATGCGGTTTCTATAATATCGTATTTTGAGTAAATAATACTACGACAAAATAGAAAATGCAAACGATAAACTATATATGTAAGGGGGAGTATCTTATGGAGCATTACCTTGGAGCCAAAATCAAAGAATTGCGGCAAGGACGTAATTGGACACAGTCTTATCTAGCCGCACGACTTAATAAGTCTGTATCAACTGTCAGCGGTTATGAAAGCGATGCTCACCCCATTCCCACCGATGTCCTGATTAGTATTGCAGAGTTATTTGGCGTTTCATTGGATGTCTTACTTGATCTTGAAAAGCCAACGTGCGTTTCTACACAGGGATTGTCAATTTCACAGATAGAAGTTGTTGAGGCATTGGTTCAGGAGTTCCGTTCACCAACAAGTACAGGAAGTGATTTTAGTGAGGCTAAAATGAAAATCCTTCACGATATTTTCGATAATTTTTGTGAGCCTAAGTGAAACGAAACAACAACGAGAAGCAGAGGGGCAGATATAATCAAAGACCTTCTTTGTAGGGAAATAGCACATAAAAACAAGAAAAGGGTTGCAAGTCGCTTTGTCGATTTTGCGGCCCTTTTGCCGTTTTCATGGCAAAAAATCCGTCTTGTGATACACTTTCGTTGCCTTTTTTCGGTGCAGATGTTATGGTTATGGCAAATCAAAGCACAACTTTACCAGGATTGAAATTTTCCATGTGTATTTAAGCGCCGGTGCACAGGCGCTTACAATTATCCGAATACCAACCCTACGAAATCCATTAGACTGGAGGCTTATCAAATGTCTACGATGAAGAAACGCATCCCCATGTTCCTGCTCGCTCTCGCAATGATGGTGGCAATGGCGGCACCTACGTTTGCTGACGGATTCCACCCTGCCGGATGCGGCAATCTCTACTTAAACATCACTAGGAGTAGCACTTCCCAAAGTGTGTATCAGCGTCCTCTTTGCTTATACGAGACGGATTACAAGCCCGACACTGCCCACAATGACCAAAATTTCACCATTGGTACTTCCAGTGAAGCGAGCGGTTTTTTCATGTATGTCACACGACATCCCAGTTACGCTGTCAACCGTTCTACTGCAGATGCGCGCGCTATTATTTGGGATATCAGATCTGGTGTTGATGACTCTCGCTTGGTAAGCACAAGCAAAAGCAGCATTACTTTACGGAGAACCGGTGAAAAGCTTACAGCTATCTATCCCATAGCAAATTACAGCCGCGTTTACTTTGGCGGCTCTGGCAACTCTGACTGGGTATCCAAAACTTCCTGATGAGATTTGCTCTTTATAAGGCTATTTAATAAAACAAGTATTCCAATTCTATAGAAAAGTAATACAAGCACAAACTCATTATTGTAATGGGGTTGTGCTTGTATTTGGATTATTTTACTTATTTGAAATTTTCTTCACGTGGAGGCTTCCAATGTCAAATCATCGCTTTTTCGCTATCTGTTCATTTATGCTTTTACTGTCACTCGCCTGCTCATCATGCTCAACCGCAAAAGATACTATCTCTTCAGATGTCCAAAGCACTCCGCCTACTACAGCTTCTGACTCCACTACGTTGATGGATGATTCTGAACCGATCTCAACAGCTTCATTTGTCAAGGCAGGGAATGGACCGCTTGTGTCACTTGATTCGGGCATTTATGAAGCGCAAATTGTCTATGAAAATTCGTGTAGTATTTTTTACACAGATCCGATTCAGCAAAAGCGAATCTATCTATGTGGAGCACCTAACTGCACACATGACAATGAAAGTTGCTCTGCCTACTTTTCAACACCAGGCCGCACTTACCCGCCAATGCTTTTAACCAATGGCAAGAAAATTTTGCTCATGTTTACAGAAGCCTTAGAAGGTAGCAATCCGTCCATGATTTCAATCGATTTGGACGGAAGTAATCGGCAGACAGTATTTGAATTAGCATCAAATCAATATGTTAGAGGTAATTTTTACATAAGTAATGACGATATTTATTTTGATGTAGTACAAACAGATTCTGACTCGTCGTTGCATTATCAACTGTGGCACGCAAACATCGAGAGTAAAGAAGCCCAGGAAGTTGCTGACTTAGGCAGTGATGAACAGTTCTACTACCTATGTGGTTGCGCGGGATCTAAATTATGTTTTGCCACAATTGATAGTAATAGTAATATCAAATATTATCTTTCTACTCCCCAGGAACTTAATTTTGATGCCCCATTCTATACAGACAATTCTGGGCACGCTGACTCGTTTGTATCAAATGGATTTTTATATACTATAAACGAAGAAGGCGAATGCGTTACACGAACCAATTTGATTTCAGGAGAAAAGCGTATCACTGCATTTCCTATAAAAGAAGGCTATAGCGACCCGGCAATGCAGTATGCGTATGATAATAATCTTCTTGTAACCGAAGGAAGCCCTGTAGTAAACGGAAAATATGATGTTTGTGCTTATTATATCGACTTTGATAATGATACAGCAACTGAAATTTCCTTGCGGACGCCGTATAATAATCGCCCTGTTTATGTTTATGCAACCGTTGGAGACAAACTCTATGTGGCCACTGACTATAAAACTTACACTGTCAAGCAAAGCTTTCAAGATGGGGGCAGTGAAAATTATGAATATATTGCATACGAATATGCCTTTATATCAAAAAAAGACTATGTGAACTCTAACGACGCCGGTTATGAAATGGTTGAGGACATGTTCGATTGAGTAGCTGGCGATTCCATATACTTTTTTTACACCAGTGGAGACGACTACAATTCTAATTTCATGATATTTCTTGCCAACTTCATTTTGAGGAGCGCTTTCATATGGCTAAGCATATAAATGCCGGTTCATTTGTGAATCTTTCGATAACGGATTTGCAAAAGACATACGAACTGCCATCTATTCGGACACCTCATACCAAACATTCACATCTAATAAAGCACGCTCTAGCTGGTATCACAATCACTCTTGCGCCAGGCCTCTATGGTCTCCTCGGCCCCAACGGTGCAGGAAAATCCACCCTAATCCATATAATAACTGGTAGCCTGGCTCCTGATTCTGGAGAGGTTCGCTGGTGCGGCAAGCCTGCAATGGGTATTGTCTTCCGCCGTATTCTTGGCTATATGCCGCAGCAGCAGGGTTTGTATGACAGCTATACCGGCCGCCGTTTTCTTGCCTATATGGCCGCGCTGAAAGAAATCCCGCGAAAGACCGTTGCCGCCGAGATAGCCCGTGTGGCTGCCGCCGTAAATTTAACCGCCGAATTGGACAAGCGCCTTTCTGCCTATTCCGGCGGCATGAAACAGCGTCTGCTGTTAGCCTCCGCCTTGTTGGGTGACCCCAAGCTGCTGATTTTGGATGAACCAACGGCGGGTCTTGACCCAAAGGAGCGCGTTCGCCTGCGTGAATTGCTGGCAGATATGGCAAAAGACCGCATTATTCTTGTGGCAACGCACGTTGTTTCGGACGTGGAAACGGTCGCTACCAAGGTCATTCTGCTGCGTGCGGGCAAAATTGTGGATGCCGCGCCCGTGCCGGAGCTGATTGAAAAATACGCGCCCGGCCAAGGTCTGGAAGATGTGTACTTGAATGTGTTTGGTGAGGGAGACGGTAAATGAGTCTATTTTTTGCTGAACTCCGCAAAATCTGGGGTGGCAGGGTGTTCCCTGTCCTGTTGGCGATACTGGCGTCCGCCAATCTCTTGCTGCTGTGGATAGGTACTCGCCCCACAGCCAAGCAGCCTCCTGCATCAGCCTATCGCGCAGTAGGCGCCGAGCTTTCCGATAAAACCATGGAAGAAAAGGGAGCCTATCTTCACAATAAATACACTGAGATAGAAAGCCTTGTAAAAATCGGGCAGTATTATCGGGAACTGGCTTACGGCGGCTATGGGCTCACTCAGTATCGGCAGGACAATGCCGCCATGTTCGATGCCTATGAACAAGAGTACACGGATAAGACCTATACTCTGTTTACGGATAACTTGAACACAGAGTACCGCCTGTTCAGCCAGCTGCAAAGCGAGTATGACACCGTGGCTGCTTACAACGACTTCTTGGATGGTGTTCAAACCAAAGCCGCCCAACTGTCCGGCATCTCCATTTTTCAAAATGACCGTACCGGGTACGATTTAAAAAACATAGAACTGACCGCGCAGGTTTATGCCGGGCTGACAGATACGCCTATAGAGTATTACCCGCAAAAGGGCTTGTACACGGCCATCAGCTATGCATTCACGGATCTTATCCTGTTGGCGGCTATGCTGCTGCTTGCGCTGATTCTTGTACGCCAAGAGCGCGACAGCGGCTTGTTGAGTTTAATTCGCAGTCTTCCCGGTGGGCGGCTGAAAACGGCCATTGCAAAGCTGGCGGCATTTGCTGCCAGCTTATTGGTCGTTCTGATGGTGCTGTATGGGGTCAATCTTGCATACTGTTCGGCATTGTTCAGCCTTGGCCCCATGAGCCGCACGATTCAAAGTGTTCCCGCATTGATGCGCTGCACCATGCAGATTACAGTTGGGCAATACCTACTTCGGTTTTTACTCGCAAAGTGGGCCGGTGCGTTTGTGATGGGGCTGTGGGTTATGCTGGCTGCCCTTATCGCCAAACGCGCTGCCGCCGGGTGGGTTGGCGCCTTGGCCCTGCCTTTGGCAATGTATGGTATCCGTACCGCGATTCCTGCCACGAGCCATTTGAATGTCATAAAGTATGCCAATATGGTAAGCCTGCTGCAGACCAACGAGCTGCTGGGAAACTACCGGAATCTTTTCTGGTTTGGTAATCCTGTCAGCCTGCCGTTGGTCGAATGGTTGACGGCAGCCGTTTTTGGCGGCAGCTTGTTTGTGGCATTCTGTACGGTATTTGCCAAGGCACAGCTACTGCCGGCTGCCAAGCACAGCTTTGCACTTCCGTTTTCCCGTAAAACGCGTGCGACCTCTGTTACCCATGAAGAGGGCAGGAAGTTATTGCTGATGAATGGAGCCGCAGTATTCTTGGCAGCGTTTCTGGTGTTTGGAATCTATCAGGGCGTGACGGCGGAGAGCTACATAGACGCGGACGAAATTTACTATGCCTATTATATGAAGCACATTTCCGGCCCGTGGAGCGAAGAAAGCCGCGACTGGATACGAAATCAGCGTAACGAGTTTATTCCCATGCTGGAGACACAGAAGCGTGTCAACAGCGGCGAATTGAGCAGTGATGCGTTGCTGGCCTACAGTTCACTGCAGCAGAAATATTCTGTCTATCAGCGTGTAGTGCAGTCCAACATCAATTACTATCTGAAAGAGAATCCCGGTGCATGGCTTGTCTATGAAACCGGATATAAAAAGCTGTTCGGCTTTACCGGCACCGGCGATGTACAGGATACACTTCTGGCGGGGCTGCTGTGTGCGCTGTGCTTCAGCGGCCTGTTTGCCATGGAACGCAAAGGCGGCATGGATGAGATTCTGGCCTGCACACCATTGGGCCGCAAATACACTGTAAAGGCAAAGCTGCGGCAAAGTACCGCCGTGGCAGCGGTTATATCGTTCGGAACCGTTCTGCCTCATCTGTGGCAGGTGCTGCGTGACTATGGCCTTCCCTCTTTGCTGGGACCTGCGATGAGTATCTCCGACTTGCAGGCTGTACCCAAGTTTATAACCCTGTCGGATTTGCTGATTTTCTGGTTAATCTGTCGTTTCGCGGCCTGCCTCTGCATGAGCCGGATCACCTTATGGCTTGGACAGAAATTGGGGAATTTGCTGACCGCGCTCTTTATCAGTGCAGTTGCCTATTGCCTGCCCGCGCTGCTGAGCCTTTCCGGAATGAAAAATGGTATCGAGTGGCTGGGATTCTATCCTCTATTCCATGCTGCAGCGCTCTGGCAAAACCAAGGCTATAACGCCAACGGAGAAAGCTACAACGCAATGTGGATTCCGATTTTTCTGGTATGCACAGCATTCTTTCTCGCATGGGCGATTGGTCAGGCCCTTATGGATGACTATGACATGATAGGTGTTCCAGATGAAGTACTATAAAAATCTGTCCATCGATGAAAGCGATTTCTCCGTTCAAAGGCAAGGCTGCCGCATTCACCTGACAACCACAGAATATCAACTATTCATTACACTGCTCGACCATTCTGGGCACATCTGCTCCCGAAACTTTCTTCTGGCATCTGCATGGAATATCACAGTGCCGATTCAGACGCGGACGGTTGATGTGCATATTGCAAAGCTGCGGAAGAAACTGGATTTGGGCCCGGATGATTTGAAAACCGTAATGGGACGGGGGTATGCGCTTTCTGTATAAGAAATCTATAGAGCAAATCGCTCATTATAGGAGTCACATTATAATGAAAAGTATTGCATTGCATCTACACGGCTACCGTTGATCCACACGTCCAGATGCAAATGTTTTCTCGTGGCACATCCTGTGTGGCCGACATAGCCAATGGTCCGCCTGTATTACACCTGCTGAACGGCGGTGATGCAGACGCTGTAACAATGTGCATACCTAAATCGTTCGACACCTAACACAAAAATATTTTCGATTTCGGTTTACATTTGCAGATGATTTTTCTCTTTTTCCTTTCAAGGGGGGAAGAAGAGAATGAAATCATCTCTTTATACTTGCATTCAAGATATTCAAAATGGTGACCGTGAGCAGGCACTCGCTCTTTTGGAGAAATTTTCTCCTCTGCTCAAGAAATATGCATTCTTCATGCAATCAGAGGATGCGTTGCCGGATTTTCAATGTTTCTTACTTGCGTTTTCCAAGAATTTACAACTCGACAAGTTGACCATGAGCACAGATGGTGCTATTATTAGCTATATCAACAAGGCAATATATCATCATTATATCGCACTTTCTAAAGCGAAGCGCCATCAGCTTCCCACTGCTTCGATTGAAAGCCAAACTGACTATGATCCTTTGCAGTTTGACACTACGTTCAGCGAATCCGATACATACAATAATCTCTTGCTGCTTGATCTTAAACGTGCGCTAAGTACCGAAGAGTATCATGTCATTTATGACCATTACTTCCGTCAATATAGCATCCAAGAAATCGCCACAAGCGACAATAAGTCTCGACAGGCCATAAACAAATGTAAAAAGACCGCACTGGAGAAGTTACGTCATTATTGGGAAATCTAGCAATAATTATTAAGTATGTTGTTACCGCGCTGCTGGCAGAAAAATCAAAGGAGGTATCTGTTATGAAGCATTCACTTTCTAAAGTTATTTTTCCAATCATCTTAAGCGCATTGCTTTTAGCCGGCTGTCAGTCAGTTTCCACATCTGTTTCATCATCCACCCCATCTCACCCTTCCACCGTAACAACGCCAGTTCCTCCATCTCCTGCGTCGGAGGAATCAAGTCCTGCAGCAACAGACACCCCAGAACAATCCCCTATAGATACCACAAAGGAATATTCGGATCTTTCTTTCTTAACAGCTGACCAACAAGAATTGTATCGGGTTGCTTATGATGCTAAAGATGGATTGTACGGTATGGGAGATAACCTTATGTATCTATGGGGCTATCGACCTGTTTTGGACGATAACGAAGCTGTCGTTTACATAGACGAAGACTATGTTTTATACGATGCTAATTTTTATGAATTTTCAAATCATATCCACCAAATTTTCACAGATAGTTTTCTTGCTAACTCCGACTATTCTGTAAAGTTCATTGATTACGATGGAAATGTTGCGGTCAACTACAGCCTCAAAAAAGATATGGTGTATGGTACAACCATTCAAGTTAATGAAGCCTTTCCCGACACGTATCGCTTGGTTTGCAGTTCAGAAAGCAGCATTGATTTCACATTGATTTCCCACTATGATCGAAATGGATGGAATGGTCAAAATGATTCAATTGATGTTTACACCATCGAGTATCCAATACGCATGATTAAATTGTCTGACGGTTGGCGTATTGATGAATTTCATACCACCATGTTCGGGTGACAAAATCAAGGGAGACTAGTCTCCCAGTCTCCCTCGATTCTTGTAGTTCTTCCTTTACATGAAGTTTGCCGTTATAGCAGCGCTTTTTGACGTCAATGTTTAGATGGTGCTTTGCGGATTTTGGTAATTCCCAAAGATGTACCGTTACAACTAAGATTCATGCCCGCTGCCAAAGATTTTCTCGTACCGTCTGCCGGATCAATAATGATGATATCTTCAAAACTGGAGCCGCTCGTATAATCAAATGCGAGCATCCAATGCCCCTTCCCACCGGGGCAATAGCAAATTGGCGGGATACCCGTATCAATGATAGATTTAATATATGCCACCGTTTCTGCATCCGTCGGGCGTTTTGCCACCTCCGTATCCAAAATAAAGCTCCAACCATTTTTCGTCAGCCATGTGTAACCTTTGTTGGAATTCCAGAGTTTGATGTTCCCATCGCTTGTGGTAACGTATCCATCAAAAGAGGTCACCGTATAATTTTCTCTGTCCCGATACGCCGCAGCCATAATGCCCGCCGTAACAGCACACCCATTGCCTTGGAACCAAGGTACCGGATGATTTTTCTGGCTCAGCCATACAGGGATAACAATTTTCCCGCTAGTGCTACCACCGCCGCTAGTCTGCGTAGTGCAAAGCTGCCATACCTGATTATCTGCACCAGATGCACTTTCCCACGTCAGAGAAGCACCGTTCGAATTGGATGCCGGAGTCAGGTACAGGTTGTGGTTGATCATCTTGATGCGGTACAGGTTGTTGGTTGCATCGACAGTCAGCAGATCAATCAGCGCATCTCTTTCGTTACCAGAAACCCGAAAGAAATCGCACACGCTGCCAGCCCCGCGGCCATAGATGTTCAGACCATACGCATTGTTGAGGTCAGAAAGCAGCTGGCAGCCACCGCTAACCTGATGGATTTTAAGGCGTTGATCTGCTGCACCAGTTGCCGCATACAGCGTAGCTTTTTGGTGATCTGCAATGCTACCATTGCCATAGCGGTTCAGCCAAAAACTGCTGTTGCCGCGATACGGACGAAAATAGTAAGATTGCTCAAAAGTGTAAGCCATGATTTTTTCACTCCTTCATTGAATTTTGTCCTTGCACCTCGTCAGGTGCTTTTGTGAACGTTCACTAAGTAAAGAGATTACTGCACCAATTTTGTAAACCCTAAAATCAAAAAAATCAGAAACCATTTATCGTGTTCGCTTTATCTACCAGTTCCTGCAGCTTTCCGGAAAGATAGGGGCCGGGGCATGCTGTAGCAGCGTACATACTGTGCCAGGTCAGATTTTTACCCTTAACCAATTTTCCGAGGTCATTGCGGCGGGCAATATCCGCAACCAGTGTAACCAGCGTCTGGAACGTCGTATCCGAAACAGGCCACTCCGGTGCGCCACCACTATTAGATGTCTCAATTGTTACTGCGCGGCAGTTTGCCTCCCAGTTACCGTTCGTCCACGCCACATCTCTTTCATGGACATACTGTCCGATATTCGTTTCAGAAACGCCGTAGTGGGACGATCCTTTTCGAACTTCGCGCTGCCAAAGTGCGCCCAACGCCTCAATCGTCAGAATACTGGCACAATGGTGAATCGTGATTTCGGAAATAGTGCCGCCCTGCGCTTTGCGGCTTTTAGTATAGTTGTCCTTGTAGGCGGGGATAAATTTGGTAACCAACTTTGAATCAGGCGTGTCAGAGTCAGCACCACTATCGCTACCATCGCTGCTGGTTCCGGGTTCAAGAATTGTAAACATCTGTTCTTTTTCGCCCGTGTAGGCCGCCCATTTCAGTGCTGTACCGTCCGCTGTTAAATAGGTATCCCGATCCCGCAGTTTAAGATAGTAGGTATCAGTCAGGCTCTCTACCTGTACCGCAGCTATAACCGTGTCGATATCGTCTGCCGTGTTCAGATGCCAAACAATGCAGTTGGCATTGCGCGTGTTGTAATTCAGCGCGTACCAGCCTTCACCACGCTGCAAAACGATTCGGACATTGCCATTACCGCCGTAATTTTCCAGCGCCCAGCGCTGATCGGGATTGTTGGTGCGGTTAAACAGGTTGACTGTTTCACCATTTTTTACAGTACCATCTTCGTGATTGCCCAGAACATTCACATACTTACCTGTTGCCACATTCTGCAGCTCATAGTAGTGGTTAAATTCGTATGCCATTTGTGATTCTCCTTTTTTACTTTTTGAGTGGCCGCTCAAAAAGTAAAGAGAGCAAATCCTGCAAAATGTAAATTGAGTTTACATTTTGCAGAATTTGCTCTCTTTTGATAATAAATCTTATAAAAGGAGAATCCGAAAGATATGCAAACAGATTCTGTCGAAAAGGCCGCCGGCATCGGCGCAATCGGCCTATGGGCCGCATTGCATGGATGGCTTGGCTGGCTTGTTGTTCTCTATGCCGTCTGTATGATGCTGGATTGGGTAACCGGCACTGTTCTTGCTATAAAAAATGGTGTTTGGAGTTCCCATAAAGCTAGGCAGGGGTTATGGCATAAATGCGGAAGTATTATAATGATTTTTGTCAGTGTCTTGACAGATATCCTGCTTGGATTGACATTAAATCATATTTCCGGGCTCACGCTTCCGTTTAATTATGATATGCTGCTCACACCAATTGTTTTGTTTTGGTATATTGTATCCGAATTAGGCAGTATCCTTGAAAATGCCGAAAAGATGGGTGCTCCTATTCCCCCACTACTTAAAAATGTTCTCGAAAAGATGCGTGACAGTAACGATGATAAGAATACTCCCTCGCTATAGGCGTTCATTTTTTCATAAAACACACAAATGCCCCTCGGCTTTTGAAACCGATGGGCATTTGTGCGTCGAGTGGTTTTGTTGATAATAGTGTTAGTACATGGGTTTTCCATGCGTAGACTTCTGTGTTAACCGTAACACTCCCGGAAACCTACATCAACAAAGAAACAGTGAAATGGTTCTCTTTCAATTTCAATCATGTAGGTGCTATTTGAATGTGCAAAACGTCAGTGTTTTTGGCATTTTTTGTGCGTAACCAATTTTACGATTTTTATAGTCCTTCATTTTCCATTTATTTTCGATTCTGTTTTTGTACAATGTTGCAACAGCCGTCAAAAACGCTCTTGAATTTTATATTGTAAAATATTGCATTGCATCCACACGATTGCCGTCGATTCTTACTTCCAGATGCAAATGGTTACCTGTGACTCGCCCGGTGTGGCCGACGTAACCGATGACCTGCCCGGCCTGCACCTGCTGGCCGGTGGTGACGCAGATGGACGAGCAATGGGCATACAGCGTTTCCAGCCCGCCGCCGTGGTCGATTTGGATGTAGTAGCCGTAACTGCCGCCCCAGCTGTCAAGACCGTTGGCAACGGTGACGGTTCCATCTGCGGCGGCAAGGATGGGCGTGCCCTCGGCACAGGCAATGTCGGTGCCGGTGTGGGAGCTTACCTCGCCGGTGATGGGGTCCACGCGGTGACCGAACTGTGAAGTAATCGTACCCGCGACAGGCAGCGGCCATTGCAGGGTGCCTGTCGGGATGCGGGTGCTGTCCGGGCTCATAAGTTCACCGCCGCCCTGCGCAAAGCCGCCGAGCAGTTCCGCCCACAGTTCCTCATACTGCGGGTCTTGCAGCAGTTGCAGGTAGGTGTTCTGGCGGGCGGTAAAATGGTAGTCTGCGGCCATTTCGTTAGGCGTTTTGTGGGTCAGTTCTATCACAAGGACAGTTTCGGTGATTTCTGTGGTGGTTGGGTTGCCGTCCTCGTCGGTGGTGTCTATGGTGACCGTCTCCGGGTGGGTGGAGTAGTCCACTTCATTCATCGCCCACATGGTTTCCCGTAGTCTGTCCACTTGATCTTCTGTCAGCGCTGCCACTGGAGAGCCTTGCATATCTCCCGAAACATACGAAGAAAAGATCGCCAAGACATCCTGCCAACGGATGAAATACACATCATCGTTGGCCGTAATGTCTTGGCGGTCATGCTGTACGGTGTCGGAGATTTCTTCCAGTCGGTCACGATATTCTTCCGTCAGCGTCTCTACCGCCTGCTGCATGGTAATTGTATTCGTGCCGGGCGCATTGGCGGCAAAAAAGATACCATAGGCCGAGCCAGAAACAAATGCCACGAGGCTGATGACAATAATAATACTGAGAGCCACGCTGATACCTACTGCAATGGCTGTAACAAGGCTGTGTAGACTGGCAAGAAAACGACGGATGGCCGAATGTGCCGCCGCAACCGTCTTGCGGGTGTTGCTGGCGGCTTTCCGAATGGCAAGCTGCACTTGGCTGGTGCGGGTCTGCATTTGTGCTTGGGTTGTTACGCTCTGCACAATTTCATTTGTGGCGGTGCGCAGCTGGCGCTGGCCTTGGGTCACGCCGCGAATGTCGCGCGGAGCGGTTTTGGCGGTGTCGACCTTTTCCTTTGCCCGCTGGTGGGGCAAATCCGCCCCACGGTGCGGGCGCGGCTCTGCGTCGGGCAGCGTGCCACGCCGTGCCTGTTTGGGGCCTACACCGCGCTCACCGGCGGTGTAGGCGCGGGAGGTTTCGACCTGCTCTGCGGTGTGCCTCTCCCGGTATTTTTCGATTTGCTTGCGGGCAAACTTGCGACTCTGCTGCACGGTGAAATCGGTATTTTGCTGGATAGCGGAATGGGATGTATCGGTCACCATCCCGCCGGTGTCGTTGGCCGTGGTATAGTCGCCATCTCCTTGCGCAGAGGTACTTTCCCGCAGTTTTGCTCGACTTTTTTCCTTGGTCTCTGTCCACGCCTTTTTCAGCGCCGCTTTCGGAATTTTTCCCGCAGAATCACTTTTCGGCGCACGCTCGGTTGGCTTTTCTTTTATCTCTTTCATGGCATCCTCCCTGTCATAAATTATTCAAATAGAATTTCAAAATCGTTCAAACGGCTTTTAAATTCTGCACACAAGTGGCCGTTATAATAAGTCTCGTAATCAAGAAACAAACGCGGGAAACATCCCGCACCTACACACTGTGCCTTAGACCATGCCAGAGCAATCGCTCGGTCAAGGCCAGACAACAAATTAGGCTAAAAAGCCATTACATATAAATTGCCGCTGCATCTTATATTTTTCGAGATGCAGCGGTTTTCTTTGCAATTATGAAAAAATGTCGCTATAATAGGAATATATCTTTGAAACACGAGGTTTTTCCCATGAATCTGTATATCAGCGCCGCCGAGTATGATTACCACACTCTGCTGAAAGTGGCCGAGATGGCCGGGCTTGCCGGAATCATCGGCTTTCACGAAGCCGGTGACGGCTATCTGGTAACTTTCCCGGATGGCGAAAACACCGAAGCCCTCGTCAACGATTATAAAGGTCGGCTGCGGGATTTGGAAAATAATATTTGGATGCACTGAAAGCCACATAATATTATCAATTTAGGAGTGCTATTATGCTTGATGATTCAACCAATAAATTCGCTATAATTCTAAGAAACGAAGATTTACAAAATTATGCGGGCGATGCCTTTTATAATTTGGTAAAAGCTGTTACGATTCACGATACGGGAGCAGCTGTCGATGGAATCAAAGATGTCAAAGATTTCGTTTTCTATATTCCCAACGCTCTATTTTGGGATAAAATGCAGCGATACCTGTTTGGTACTTTCAAATGCTATAAGGAACAGGTTAAAATGTCCAGCAAATTCACGAAAGACAATTCAGATTATCTCAAATTTGTGAAAAGGCAAATTCATCTGATTGACAAAATGGATGCCGATGAAAAAATTGATTATTATGCTAATCTTACCCGTTGCTTTTTGTTAAGCGACATGGACCTTGCACTATACTATAAGCTCGCCAACTTTATTTCTATATGTATTCCAGAAGAACTTTTCTACATTCAAAATTTCGATTATGATAAAAAAGCCGGTTTAAACACTATGATTTCTTCACTCTATCACTATGGTCTATTTGATCAAATTGAGTGTGAACAAGGCGGTGCCAATTATGTACTATCCGATTTTGCAAAAGCATTAAAGTCCTCATCATTAAACTTTGATGAAGGCTTTTACACCGAAAAGCGTATCCTAACATATAATGATATAAAGCCATTAAATATAGCAGAACCTCTATCATGGGAAAATCTTGATGGAGGCAGCTATTAAAGACTTCGTATTTTCACTTGAGCCCTAATTTCCATATCGATTCAATCTTTAAAATAGGGATTAACTGTCCGGCGGCCCTTTATTTTTATAATTCATGGGATTACTCCTTTCTTGCTTCATCCGGCTTGGTCGTCATCAAGCCATAGAGCTTCGTATTTTTCGGAAAACTGTTGGTGAAAGGCACGATATTGCCCGCACAGCGAATCAGCCCGCAGCCCGCGGGAACATTGGTGACATAGCCAAGCTGGTTGTCGGAAATGTTCAGCAGCTTCGCCAGTTCCGCGCGGTCGGTGGCGCTCTGGTT
>ENA-UESE01000331-UESE01000331.1-human-gut-metagenome-genome-assembly--contig:-NODE-331-length-65740-cov-11.045063_pt1 | contig 65740 bp, 60 predicted proteins | sample MGYA00242995_ERZ507996 | MGnify/ENA primary metagenome ERZ507996 (study PRJEB26167, sample SAMN06115489) | human gut metagenome | host: Homo sapiens | place: China:Sichuan | collected 2015-04-15...
TTGACGAGCCGAAGCAATGGGAAATCCGGGAAATCAACGAGATTATGAACCAGTGCATTGACCGCTGGCGGTACTTCCCGAACCCAAGAATGTTTTCAGAATATGGCAGACAAAAGGGCTGGGAGCGTGAAAACCCGGCAACGGACTCCAGCAACCCGTCTGAAAAAACGATGGACGGTTTTGTGGAGGTCACAGAACAGATGGAACTTCCATTCTGAAAATGACAGCCCGTTGCACCCCCTGTTGCTATCCCGTTGCCAAGCCGGTTGCCGGGGAAAAACCCTTATTTCCGGGCTTTTCTCCTTTATAACAACCAAAACAACAGGAAAAATAAAAGAAAAGTATAAATAGTAAGTAATGCCAGACTGGGAGTGTCTGCAAGGTCTTTTGAAGTCCGTTGCCGCCATCCTCTGTCTGACTGTTTTCATGTGCGCAGGCAATGAGCCGAGCGGATAAGCTTGCGTATCCATTTGGCGAATGCTGCGATAATGATAATTATGGAGGATAACTGCCTATGGCAAATAACAAGATGAATGTTGAAGAAAAAATTTACTCAGATATTCCGGTATGGCGTAGATATACGCTTACCATTGAAGAAGCTGCCAGATATTATCATATCGGCGAAGGAAAACTGAGAACGCTTATTGACACACATCCCAATGCGGATTTTTATGTGATGAACGGCAATCGTGCCCTCATTAAGCGTGAGAAATTTGAGCGGTATCTGGATCAGGCTACTGCTGTGTAAACAGAGCTGACAGATTTACCGATTTCACATGATATAACTATGCGGAGAGCTGGATTTGTGCTATGATAAGAGCGCAAGTCTGGCTCTCTTTTTTGAAAGGAGAGTTCACGATGAGTGAGAAAAGACGAGATAACCGTAATCGGATTTTGCGAGAGGGCGAGTACCAGCGTAAAGATGGGAGGTATCGGTTCCGCTATATTGATGAGGACGGAAAAGAGAAAAATGTATACAGTTGGCGTTTGGACAAGAATGACCCAATGCCAAAGGGGAAGAAGCGGGAGCCTTCCCTGCGTGAGAAAGAAAAACAGATTGAAGCGGATTTGTTTGACCGTATCGTAACAAACGGTGGCAACTATACTGTATTGGAACTGGTAGAAAAGTATGTTTCATTGAAAACAGGAGTTCGCCACAATACGGTTGCCGGATATAAAACGGTCATCAATATGCTGAAAAAAGAGAATTTTGGAAATCAGCGAATTGATAAGGTGCGTTTATCAGATGCAAAGGCATGGCTGATTAAGCTCCAACAGATTGATGGACGGGGATACAGTTCCATTCATTCTATCCGGGGTGTTCTCAGACCGGCATTTCAGATGGCAGTCGATGATGACCTGCTTCGTAAAAATCCATTTGAATTTGAGCTTGCATCCGCCATTGTCAATGATTCTGTTACCAGAGAAGCGATTACCCGAAAGCAGCAGAGAGATTTGCTGAAGTTTATTCAGGAGGATAAGCATTTCAGCAGATACTATGATGCAATCCATATTCTTTTTCACACAGGGCTTCGTATCTCAGAGTTCTGCGGGCTGACGGTTTCAGAAATCGAATTTGGAGAAATGCGTATCAAGGTAGACCATCAGTTACAGCGTACTGCACAGATGCAGTATGTGATTGAAGAACCAAAAACAGACAAAGGTATCCGCTATGTGCCGATGACAGAAGCTGTCGCAGCGTGTTTTCGCAGAATCATTGCCAACCGCAAGACACCAAAGGTCGAGCCGATGGTGGAAGGATATGCCGGATTTTTATTTCTGGATAAAAACGATATGCCGATGGTTGCCCTGCACTGGGAGAAGTATCTGGAGCATATCATTCAGAAATACAACAGGATTTACCGTATCCAGATGTCGAAAGTTACCCCTCATGTATGCAGGCACACTTTTTGTTCTAATATGGCAAAATCCGGTATGAATCCGAAAACCTTGCAGTATATCATGGGTCACGCAGACATTAGTGTCACTTTGAACACTTACACCCATGTAAATTTTGACGACGCAAAGGAAGAAGTATATCGGATAGCAAATAGTTAAAAAAGCCCGTTGGTAAGGACGCTTGCTTTACCAACGGATTTACCAAGATTGCAGGGAAAAACATGAGAAAACATGAGAAAATTTGAGAAGATAACTTGAAGAGAAAGGAAAACTCAAAAGTCGGAAAACCCTGAAAAATCAAGCGCTTGAGAAGAAATACAAGACTTAAATGGAGATATAAAAAGATGATAAAAATATTATTCATCTGCCACGGCACTCCAGTTTTATGATAATGCATACCTTCGCAGACTGGGGCAATACAGGGCAGAGTATGGCGGAAAGCCTTGGAATTACTACGGTTTCGACTACTAAGGCACATGGCTGGAAGTGGGATAAAGGCAAAGGTGTTGGGAGGATTCCTTAGTAGTAAGAGACTACTTGCAGGCAATGTAGTAGAGCTTGTAACGATGAAAATGCGGAAAAAAAATATAAAAACTATTGCATGTTTATTGAGGGTTGGATATACTGAATGTAACAGAGTTGCCCAGTGTTCTTTTGACATTGGGGACCAAGCTGAGACTTGTGCTCAGCTTTTTTACGTTAAGGAGCATCCCTAGAGTGGTAAAGGCGGCTAAGGAACAATAAGAAAATGGATGGAGGCATATAAAAATGGGAAAGGAGAAAACAATATATGGTCAGTGTGCCTTATGTAGGCAGAATAAGGAACTTCAACTTAGCCATATAGTTCCTCATTTTGTAGGACGAAAAATGATAAAGACAGCACCTGGTAATATTCGAGTAACAAATGAACCCAATAAAGTAGCACAGGATATAGAAAAACATTATATGTTGTGCCATGACTGCGAGGAACTATTCAGTGCAAAGGAGCGTTGGTTTGCAAGCAATATTTTTAATCCGTGGCAAGATCATAAGCAACAAGAATTCAGTTATGATGAGAATTTAACCTATTTTATAGTTTCGTTAAGTTGGAGGAGTTTATATTTAGATTTGGAAGAGTACTCTTGTGATTCAACTTTTGATAAGGAAATATTACTGACAATGCTAAGGGCGGAGAGCATAATGAGAGATTACCTTTTGGGTAAGAGACAGGACGTTTCAGATATTCAGAATCATATGTTTTTCTTTGATAAAATTGAAAGTGTAAGTAATTATGATTTAGAAAAAAATCCAAGTGTGGCTATGCATAGGAGCATTACTTCGTATTCGGCGTATAATGGGAAAACTTCATTCACAATATCTAATCTACTGGGGATTATGATTGTAACGTTTTATTCAATAGCAGAACAGGAAGAATGGAAAAATACGCAGGTTTTGAATGGTAGCGGAACAATTGCTGCTAAAAATCAAGAAATTAAAAGTGTGGTAGGGCAAGAGATACAACATTGGATGAATGAAGCAGAAAAAGCGAAGAATAATCTTTCGGAGAATCAGAAGAATAAAATACTTGAAAAAATGAAAAAACTCGGTGATGGGATAAAAGATTATGCAATATTTCAAGACTTCATTGATGACGAAATTTTGAGAAAAAATAGTTTGAAATAAAGGAATTAAAGAGTTTGGAGTAATAAATATTATAAATTTCTTTCAAACTCTTTAATTTTGGTAATAAGGGAATTTATATTTAGGTTGAAAATAGACTAAAATCAGGCTATAATTAGACTAAAAAGGAGGCACCAATATGGCAGATTCATGTATTTATCTTGATACATATGTTGTTCAGCAGGATATGAGAATACGCTTACCTAAAGCAGTATTGTCAAATCTTAATGTGAAAAAAGGAGAAACAAAATTTGATATATATTTGGATTCAGAAAATCAATCATTGGTTTTTAGGATTCACGATGAAAATGGTGTGTAGTGAGGGGCTACTGTAATGGGAGTATTGCTCTTTATAGGTGCTAGCTGTATGGAGGTTGGAGTCGAGAATGTAGGTGTTAAAGCCATTGTTGCAGCGGCTATAAAAAAATCGTTAATTGAAAATATAGAGAAAAGGAAAAAACATGGATTTAAAAAATAAAATTTATTTGGGAAATTGCATAGAAATTATGAAAAAAATACCAGATCAAAGTATTGCAGGTTGTATAACGGATCCGCCATATAATTATGAATTTATTGGAAGAAACTGGAATAAAGAAGAAATTGATAGAAGAAAAGATAGAGTTAAAGATTCATCCTCCACATTGGTAAAAAATATTCCATATGGAAGTGGGTTAGCAGGTGGAGTGAGAAATGCAGCTTGGTACAAAAAAAATAGAGATAATATCTTGGAGTACGAAAACTGGTGTGAGGAATGGGGAAAGGAACTATTCAGAATTGTAAAGCCAGGTGCATTAGTTTTAATTTTTAACAGTACGAGAACAATCGCCCAAGTTCAAGTATCAATGGAAAATGTGGGTTTTTATGCAAGGGATATAATTGTGTGGAGGCGGCAAAGTGGAATACCAAAGGGATTAAATGTATCAAAAAAATTAGAAAAAATGGGATATAATGATTATAAAAAATGGGAAGGCTGGCATAGTTGCTTGAGGAATGAATGGGAAGCGATAAGTGTTGTGCAAAAGCCACTTGTTAATAATTATATAAATACCCTTAAAGAGTATAATGTGGGATTGTTTAATGCAAAATCAGAAGAAGGATTTCAATCTAACATCATAGAAAATATAAGCAGAGATGATTTACAAGATTATAACATACATTGTACTGTAAAACCTTTAGATTTAATAGAAAAGCTTATTAAACTTACAATGCCTGTTGATAGCGATAATATTTTGATTGATCCGTTTTTAGGAAGTGGAACAACTGCCGTTGCATGTAAAAAAATAGGAATACCTTATTTGGGAATAGAAATATGTCCAGAATATATAGATATTGCCAATAGGAGATTAACTGATTTGCGATAGAAAAAATATGCCCTTAAAAATGGGGCATATTTTTTATAAATAGTATTTAGAACCAAAAGTGTTTAAAAGTTGTGCAATGTTTACACCTGTTTGTTGGTACAGATAGTTTAAAGAGTTTTTTCCTGTATATATAGTCCAACCACCATTAATACAGGCAGTAATTGCAGCAGGAAGATTATCGTCTCGAACCATTAAAAACACAGGGCGATATCCTTGTTCACGAAGAAGATGACCGTATTGTTTGAATTTTTTTAAAGTTCCAGAATCACCAGAACCAACTCTATATTTGGTATCGATGGCATCATTTCCAATAATTAAATCACAGGGTTCATCATTTCCAAATCTAAGAGCTGGTTGAAAATTTGCACCACAATGAGCTTTTGCAAGTTCAACAACCATTAATTGCCATAGCATGCCTAGCTCTCGTCCCCAATATTGTCTATTTTGCCGTTTTAATTCGGGAGTGATATTAAATAAATCCATCAAAAAATCGTGGTCATTATTTTCCATTCCATAGGTTTTCGCTGAAAAAGAATGGTAATATTTTTCAACAATTGGTTGGATAATGGATAAATCATTTTGTGTCATAAGATTTTAATCTCCTTTCATCTTAGTATCAATATTCTCAATGCTTATAAATAGAGTTGAAATGGGAATGCCTAATCCTTTAGATATTTTTGCAATATTACATAAGGATATATTCCTTTTCCCAGATTCAACGGAAGCATAGTATGTACGATCCATATCTATGCTTAATGCAAATTTTTCTTGGCTTAGACCTAATTTATTACGATATTGTTTGATAACTTGACCAAATTGCTGCTGAAGCATAAGTACACCTCCCTTTTATATTCTAAAAAAATATTATTATAAGACAACGGATTATAAGTAACAATACGATTTTGCTGAGAAATAACAAGGTACATATAATCAAAAGAAAATTATTATACAAAAAATAAATACAATAGTTGCGATAAATAAAGGTAGGGGGATTCCAAATCTCTACCCCCATTCTGCCTGAAGACCGATGGCCCCCTTCGTACGAATTTTCGCAGAATTAAACAGGGGGGATACCTACAGAATTCACATTATATGAAAATTTCCACAGAACATCGCTTCTTTAGCCGATTTTGTTTTGCCGGATAATACCGAAATACGCATAAAAACCGTGTGTAAAACGATAGAAAAAACACAGTTTTTATGCGTATTTTTTGGCAGAAATATAATCCGAATTGTCTTGCTATTCTGTGCCATCAGAGTGATATATGTACTACCGAATAAAGAAAGGCGGGTACATATTATGAAGAATGAAATTAGATTTACATTGAAATCAAAGCAGAGACCGAAACTGGCACAGGAGATTGGAAACATACTTGGGACAGCACCGCATTATGAACGGGTACCAAGCTGTGCATACGATATTGCAGGATACCGACTGGACAAAGAGGGTGTATTGCATATCTCAGAGGGAGCAGAAGAAACAGCGAAAGACCTGATTCTGCAGTTACGAGAGCGTGGATTTCAGGACGATGCGGAAATAACGGAAGAAGTGCCAGTGCAGCAGGACAAACTGACAATAGTGATTCCGAGAGAAAGCCTTACGGATACGGCATTGGAAAATTTGCAGAAAATCACAGCAAACAAGCAGACACTTTTTCAACGTGCGTTTCAGACGGACAGCACAGAAGTTGAAATTACAGAGGAAAAAATAAACTTCACATGGTTTCCATACACAACAGATAGTGATGAGATTGCAGCCTACACGCAATTTATCTCAAGGCTGTGTGATATGGCAAGAGATGCAAAAAGGGTATCATCAAAGCCGACCGAAACGGGCAATGACAAATATGCTTTCCGCTGTTTTCTGCTCAGACTTGGCTTTATCGGAAAAGAGTATAAGACAGCGAGAAAGATTCTGCTTAGAAATCTTACGGGAAATTCAGCATTCCGCTGCGGAGAATAAGGATAAAATAACATGGGGTGTCGGTGCAGACCGATGCCCTTTTTCTATGGAAAAACAGTTGGGGCAACTTGTGGCAGATGATTTAGGTTATTCTTATAGAGCCTATATAGAAAATAACCTATATTACTTGCCACATCTTGCCCCAGTGTGAAAACAGCCGTGGTCACGCCCAGCGGTTATCATTTTCTTCCTGTATCTTTCTGCGATATGCAGTGCGGGATTTTCTGCGGTTTCGTTCCTTTTTACATTCTGGATTGTCACAGTATTTCTGGCGGTTTCCATTTTTGATGAATAGACGACCACAGCACTCACAGGTGGCAACGCCCACACGGTCGGCATAAGCAATGGGGTAATCTGTAGGGATAGATACATATTGCGACAGAGCGAATCGGGCAGCATCAAAAACAGAATGGAAATCCGGCATGACCTTCAATTCTCCATTTTCATCCAGTTCCAACTTCATGGTTACGCCACTCATTTTATTTAGGTAAGCTGATATTTTACCGAGATGTTTCTGCATAGGAAACGAATTAAAATCTGCAAATTCATTTGTCCATGTGATCTGTGCAAGATCCGTGGAAACGTCAAGCCGTTCCAGACACTTTTTGAACATCAGGATGACAAGAGTATCCCGGTACAGGCTTTCGAGATCTTTCCGCATGGTGTGAACATCAAAAGTGAAATTACCAAGAATGTTAGTGGAAAAATCCCAGTATTCCGTATCCTTTTCAATATCCCAACGATATTCTTCAATGTCCTCAGAGGCATAGTAGGGGTGTGCGTACTGTTGACACCAAGAAATGATATCATCGGCAGCAGTGTAGTCATCTTTTCCACGGATACTCTGGTACAGGTTATTCAGAGAAAGCCAGAGCTCATTTCCGTCCAAGCCGTATCCACGGTTGAGTTTCGGAACATCGCCCTTGCCCAGACAGGCGGTGATTACGATTTTTCCATTCTGTTCTGTTTTTTCATAGTATTTGAAAGTTGCGGTCAGCCGTGCATCCGCACTCATTTTCCCCAAACTGAAATCTTCGTTCATATTCTTCCTCCATTCTTACTGATAGAACTTTCTTTCGGTAAGAACTCTTACCAATAGAAAATAGTCTTTGGTAACATTATAAAGTATACTGTGATAGAAAACAAGAGCAATTCATGTTTGAAATGCAGAGAGGAGGATGGCTATGGATAAAGTCACGATGAGCGTACAGGAAATGGCAATGCAGATGGGAATCAGTCTGAGCAAAGCATACGCACTGACCAGAGAGGCAGATTTCCCAATCGTCCGTGTAGGCAAGCGTGTATTGGTTCCTGTTTCCGAATTTAAGGTGTGGTTATCGGCAAGAGCCACGGAGAAATGATACGTCAGAAAATAAGCGGGGAAGGAGGAGCACAGAATGTATGAGAAACTTCCGGAACAGTTGAAAAAAGACGGACGGTTCTGTCTGTGGAAATATGAAGAAAGAAATGGGCGCATGACCAAAGTGCCGTATCAGACAAATGGCAAAAGAGCGAGCAGTGCCGATAAAAATACCTTTTCGGATTTTCGATTGGCAGTCAGTGCAATGGATGGTTATGACGGAATCGGTATGGGTGCATTTGATGATTTCTGCATGGTAGATATCGACCACTGTGTGTTTGGTGGAAAGCTGACACAAATGGCAGAAGATGTCGTGTGGAAAATGGACTCCTATACAGAATTCAGTCCCTCCGGCACGGGAGTCCGCATTGTATGTAAGGCATCTTCCCTGTCTTATGATACGGGCAGATATTACATCAATAATCAGAAACTTGGTCTGGAAATCTATGCAGCAGGTGTGACGAAGAAATTTTGTACTCTGACAGGAAATGTGATCCGTAACCGTGGTGTTGAGGAGCGAAGCGTTGAACTTGGGGAAATACTGGAAACTTATATGCTTCGTCCGATTCCTAAGAAAAAGAACGAAGTGCAGGATATTCCAGGCAGCTATCTGTCGGATGATTCCGTGGTCCGCCTAGCATCGGATTCCAGGCAGGGCGAAAAGTTCAAAGCCTTGTGGAATGGAGAAATTCCGGAAGGAAAATCCCACAGCGATGCGGATATGTCGCTTGCAAGTATCCTTGCATTCTGGTGTGGCGGTGACACAGAGCAGATGGACAGGCTGTTCCGAAGATCGGGATTGATGCGGAGCAAGTGGGACCGTGTGCAGAGTGGTTCAACTTACGGTGCCTTGACACTGAAAAAGGCAGTGGCACAGGCAATGGATTTCTACCGACCTTATGCAAGAACATCAGCAGAGAGTGATTTTGATGATATGTTGCAGAAGCTGATAGAACTGAATGTGTCGGATAACAGCAGATACCCGTGGAACGACAATGGTTCAGGAAGACTATTTGCGGATGTGTATAAAGATATCGCAAGATATGTGCCGGAAAGGAAAAAGTGGTATGTGTATGACGGGACCCGGTGGATTCCAGACATTGGTGGACTGAAAACAATGGAGCTTGCAAAATCCCTTGCGGATAGTCTGGTCAGATATGCCCTGACAATTACCGATGAGCGAAGAAGAAAGGATTATCTGGAATATTCTGCGAAATGGCAGAGCCGGAATTATCGCAATACTTATATCAGTGATGCTCAGAGCGTGTATCCGATTGCTATGTCTGAATTTGATTGCAACATTTATTACTTGAACTGCCAGAATGGAACACTGGATTTGCAGACAGGAGAATTTCATCTGCATACACCACAGGATAAACTGACCAAGATTGCCGGGGCAGCTTATGATCCAAATGCTAAGAGCCAACGTTTTATCAGATTTGTTTCCGAGGTGATGAGTGGGGATATGGAGAAAGCAAGTTTCATGCAGAAAAGTCTTGGATATGGGCTGACGGGTGATACACGCTATGAATGTATGTTTTTCTATTATGGTGCAACCACCAGAAATGGAAAAGGAACACTGATGGAAAGCACACTTCATGTGATGGGAGATTACGGTTTGACTGTCCGACCGGAAACGATTGCTGCAAAGCCTTCCGCCAACAGTCAGAATCCAACAGAGGATATTGCACGGCTTGCTGGAGTGCGGTTTGCCAATATCTCAGAGCCAAGGCGGGGACTGGTGCTGAATGAAGCACAGATCAAAAGCATGACGGGAAATGATACGCTGAATGCACGATTCCTGCATGAGAACAGCTTTGATTTCAAGCCACAGTTCAAGTTGTATGTGAATACGAATTATCTTCCGGCTATTACAGATATGACCCTGTTTTCAAGTGGGCGCATTGTGATCATTCCCTTTGACAGGCATTTTGAGGAATGGGAGCAGGAACAGAATCTGAAAGCAGAATTTTCCAAGCCGGAGGCAGCAAGTGCCATCTTAAACTGGCTGATTGAAGGATACACCCTATTGCAGGAGGAAGGCTTCTCACAGCCAAAATCAGTAAAAGATGCCACCATGTCCTATCAGCATGACAGCGATAAGATGGAACTTTTCGTAGAGGAATTTCTGGAACAGGAGAAGGATGCGGAATGCCGAACATCAGCCGTGTATCAGGCATATCGCAACTGGTGCAATGACAATGGATATTTTTCGGAGAACAGCCGGAATTTCAATCAGGCACTCCGCACAATCGGCTCGGTAGTCCGCAGGCGCCCGAGGGATGGCGGAGAAAAGACCACACTTTTAACAGGTTATCGGCTCTTGTGCAGAGATTTTCTTTGCTGACGAAAAAAGGAGGTACACATGAGAAAACAGAAGATAGCACCGCTGATGCAGTTTGAACCATCGGATTTTTCAACGGATAAGTACAGATGCGTAAATGTCATCAATTTAAAGGATAGATGCCCTGTCATTATTATGGCAAGCGAATCCTGTGATCCACCCTATTATCGCGTGATGGACGGGGCATTGGAGATGTTTTATCTGTCTTATTCTGAAACGGTGGATTACTGCAGACAAAGAGGTTACATGACACAAAAATAAGAAATTCAGGAGGTTTATTATGGTTAACAGCACAGCTTATTATAACGATTTTTGGAACGAAATGAGAGGAGTACAGGCGGTTACGGACAGCTTTTACAACAACCGTGAAAGCAAAACGAATGCGTACCATCTGCCAGAAGAATCAAATAGGAAATATATGGCAGCATTACAGAAAGAAAGCGTTGTCCGTCAGTTGGCAACTGTTGTGAATGCAACCAGAAGCGACAGCCGTATCTATGCATTTGACTGTGAAGGTCAGGCAGAATGGGGAGATGGGAATGACGCAGAAGACATGAATAATGAGGACGATTTCAAAAGATTTGATGTACAGGCATACAGGCTGTCTGAACTTGTCAAACTGGGAACGGTGTTTACCTCTGATCAGTCCTTTGCTATTGAGGATTATGTGATTGGGAAAATGGCACGTTGTTTCGGCACAAGCGAGGAGCAGGCGTTTATTAACGGAACAGGGGTAAATCAGCCGACAGGAATTCTGCACGCCACTGAAGGGGCAGAAACGGGTGTGACGGCAGAGAGTGATTCTGCCATCAGTTATGATGAAATTATCAAACTGTATATGTCTGTGGATAAGAAGTACCGTAAGCAAGGCACTTGGCTTATGAACGATGAAACGGCTCTTGCACTTCGTACCCTCAAAGACTCAGCTGGAAACTATCTGTGGAAGGGCAGTGATGAAACGATTTTCTCAAAGCCTGTGCAGATCGTTGACTCCATGCCGTCTATCGGAAAGGGGCAGAAAGTAATCACATTTGGGGATTTCAGCAATTATTGGCTGGTTCAGCGTTTTCCTATGACTATCCGCACATTGAAAGAAAAATTTGCCATACGAGGACAGATTGGATATCTGGGATGTGAGTATCTGGACGGAAAGCTGATCCGCAAGGATGCGGTCAAGGTGCTCCAGATGGCAGCAGATTAAGCAGTTGGGGCTGTGGGGATACCGCAGTCCCTTATGGAAGGAGGATTGCACATGGCAATAGAAAAACATGATACTTCCGGCAGTATGGAAAATACACTTGTCCCTGTAAAAGAAAAGTATGCGCTCACAATCAAAGAGGCTGCAGCTTATTTTAATATTGGCATTAAAAAGATGAGAAGGATTGCAGAGGATAACCTTGGGACTGTGGCAGTTTATTGTGGAAACAGGTTCTTGATTATCCGCCCGAAGTTTGAAGAATTTATCCTTAATTCATCAGAAATATAATTCCTTTTATCTGCCGAAAGTAGTTGCTATTTCCGGGGAGTAGAGCGAATATACGATGAACCCATTAAAACCTTGAAAACAGATGCTTTCGGCAGAAAGGAAGTGTATTATGGCAAAACCAAATTTAGCAGAAAAGGATATATTGAACCCTTCGGAGGCAATCGATTATTTTGTCCTGAGCAGAAGAAAGTTCTATGATTTATTGAAAAATACGGATGGTGAGGATTTCTTGGCATACTACGGAGAACGCAAGCTGATTCTCCGTGTTGCATTTGAAAAATATCTGTTGCACCATCCAGAGTTGAGGAGGCGGGGATAATGGCAAAGGCAGGAAGAGGACAGACAAGGAGGGATTCTAAACGCAGGGTTCTTCGACCGGGAGAGAGCGTAAGGGCAGATGGAAAATATCAGTATAAGTACCATATTGATGGAAAACCACATTTTGTCTATAGCTGGAAACTAGAACCAACGGACAAACTGCCAAAGGGCAAAAAGCCATGCCTGTCACTCAGAGAATTGGAAAAGCAGATCAATACGGATTTGGATTTGCTTATAAATATCGTAGACGGACAGATGACAGTGTGCGAATTGGTAGAGCGATATCTGAAAACCAAAACAGGAGTGAGGCAGAGCACCAAGCAGGGATATGTTACAGTGCAGAGATTACTTGCAAAGGAATCCTTCGGGAAAAAGACAATCCGAAGTGTGAAAACTTCCGATGCCAAGTTGTTTCTTATCAAGTTGCAACAGGAAGATGGAAAAAGCTACAGCTCCATTCATACTATCCGGGGAGTGCTGCGACCAGCTTTTCAGATGGCGGTGGATGATGACATTCTTGTAAAGAATCCATTCGGATTCCAGTTTGCCGGAGTATTGGTAAATGACGCAGTGACAAGAGAGGCAATATCCAAAGACCAGATGCGAAAGTTCTTAAAGTTTGTGCATGACGATGTGGTGTATTGTAAATATTATGAAGTGGTGTACATACTCTTTCATACAGGAATGCGAATATCGGAATTTTGTGGTCTGACACTAAAGGATATTGATCTTGAGAAAATGACAGTGAATATCGACCACCAGTTGCAGAGAACATCGGATATGCGATATATCATAGAAACCACAAAGACAGATGCAGGAACAAGGGTACTGCCGATTACAGAGGATGTGGCAGAAATGTTTCAGGCAATCATCGAAGACAGGAATGCTTCTAAAGTGGAAAAATCAATTGATGGCTACAGTGGATTCCTTTTCTATGATGATAATGGAATGCCCCTTGTAGCAATGCATTGGCAGCATCGATTCAATCATATGGTCGGCAGATACAATGACATTTATCGGGTGCAGATGCCAAATATCACACCTCATGTATGCCGACACACCTATTGCAGCAATATGGCAAAATCAGGAATGAATCCAAAGACGCTGCAGTACCTCATGGGGCATTCGGATATATCAGTCACGATGAATGTGTACACGCATATCGGATTTGATGATGCTGAGGAAGAATTGAAACGAATGGAAGAGTTTAGGAAGGCACAGAAAGAGATTGAAAAGAAGAATGAGAAACCAATGTCACAGAAAATATTCAAGGTAATTTAATACAGAAGATGGATGACGCTCCGGCTTGACTGGGGCGTTTTTTCTATGGAAAAGAAGTGAAAATGACGATATAATATAAACAGACAAAATTTTGTGGAAAAGGTATGGTGATATATTGAATTCTATTAAGTCACAAATGGTAATTGATTATATTACAAAAGTTAATAAGGCGATTTCAAATCCAATGGTTGTTGAGGAAAAAGAAGATATCTTTGATTTATTAATTGAAATTGCAAATGTTTTTCAAAATGAAATACCAGAGATTCAATCTAGTATTTTGCTTAGAAATGGAACGGAGACACGAGATGCTAATACCGTAGTCGGCTTGTTAAAATTATATTTAGCCAATAATAATATTGAATATAAAGAAGATGATGAGGAAAATAGAGAGATAAAACGTTTTTGGGCATCATTGATTTTGTGGTTCGAGACAGAATTGATAAATCTGGATTTGTTAAAAGATAAATATTTGCGATGGGATAATTGGGATGGTGGAACATGGTATTTGGAATTAGATTATGATTATGAATTTAAGTTGTATAGAGGAATTGGCTACCCAGACTCATTAAAGAATAATATGGGCGATATGTCTGATATAAAAAATTTCATAGAAATTGCTTATAAATATTGGATAAAAAATGATGGTAAGTCGCATTATGATTTTACAGTTGAGATTAACGAGAGACTAAAAATATTTAAGCTTCCATATAGGCTTCAAAATGGTATCTTATTGAAGCAAGGATATAAGAGCACTTATGGTATTGATAAAATATTGAATTATCGTATGTTTGAAAGAAAAATCAGATTTTCTGAAGATATGATTAATAGCAATGATCTTATGGAGAAAAAAAGTGCTTTGGATTTTTTGATTGATGCTTTACAGTACTTGATATCAACACAAGAAGGTAATAGAAATAGTCAATATTCTCAGTTAGCCTTGTCTGTTAACAAAGACACGAATTCAAAAGTATATGCTGTGGTTAAAAACGAACTAAATGAGTTAATGAAACTATCAAATGAGTATTTTGATATTAGACATAATGATTATTTAAACGGTGCAAAACAGCAAAGAGAAGCATTGAATGACTCTCAATTTGTTGAATATTTGTATAATAGAGCATATGCATTATTATATTTGTTGCGGTTAAAACAATGTAATCAAGACGGTCAGGAGTGTGAGGTCATTGGTATATAATGAGTTTATAAAGTGTGAGGTTTGCGGATGTGTTACTAGAATAAGATTACAAGTCGGTTGGCTTGATGAACATCCAATTGCTGTAACCTGTGGAAAATGTGGCATCTCATTAAAAGGAAAAGTAAAGATTGGACAAGAAATTCCAGAGCTTAAGTTTAAATTTGAAAATGCCGAAATGGTAAATGCTACTCCAACTACTTTGCCGGATTATGTAGTGGAATGTTCGGGAGAGTTCCCCACAATAAAGATGTGCGAAGGATGGGTGTTACAAGACAACTTTGTTACTCCATTTATTCGATATCAGCAGAAAATGACCGACTTTAATAATTATAAAGATTTTGGAAGAAGAGTGGCAACGCTTAAGCATACAATTAATATTTGGCCTCAATATAAGAGGGTATTGCAATTGTATAAGGGTGGAAACCGGGAGTATTTGATTCAAGAGATTAAGAAGATATTTCCTGAGGATTTTATTATGTGTAGAAATGAACTTGAAATTATACGTGCAGTTCGTATGATAGAAGTTCATGGATTCCTTTTACCACTTAAACCTGAAATTATAAGTTTACCTGAAATCGGTTCAAGCATTTTGAAATTAGAAAAGGAACAAATAAATTCTTTTATAGAATATCTTAATTCTCATGATGGATATGGATTAAATCAAATGCAAGAACAAATTAATGTTTTGCTGGGTGAGTTCATAGAAACGTTTCCTTATTTAGTTCCGGCTTTTTCATTACAGTTTTGTGAAGAAGAGAATATTGATTTTGAAACAGAAGGAACTACAACGAGTACCTACGATGATGTAAAACAGTTTTATTTAGATACATATGAAACATTGGGCAATTTGCTTATTATTCCTGCGGCGATTGATAATATAAAAAACAGAGATGATGCCAATAATTTTATTAATAATGATGCTGGAATAGTTTCATTAGATAAATTCATAACTTCATCAAAAGCACATAGATTCCGTTTGTATAATACAAATGAAATTTATATGCGCACAATAGATGTGAGGTATAATCAAAAACTTAGAAATGCAATTGGACATAATGATGTTGAGTATGAAACCTCAACTCAAAAAATAATATATATCCCAGATCCTAGAAAGAGAGAGAAGAAATTATCGGAATACTTGCTTGAGTTTGAAATAGAGGCATTATCTATGTTTAAAACAGTTTTAGTTATTTCGGAATATCTTTATAGATTAAGGGAACTTGAACTTTTATCAAAGGGAGTGAAACCTTTGCCAGTTGAATTTCCAACAAAGGAAAGAAGAAAGGAAAAGATATACCCAAATGAAAAGTGTCCGTGTGGGAGTGGATTAAAATATAAAAAATGTCACGGGAGAATTTAATAATCCTTAGTAGTAAGTATTTTCCTTTTACTACTATTTTTACTACTAACAGCCCGCAATAACTTGCTTCATCTTGCCCTATTTTGCCAAGATGCCACCTAAATCACACATTTCACAAATCCCCGAAATCCCTTGCAAAACAGGGCATTCCGGGGCAAAACAAGGAGAAACAAAACAATGATAAGAATACTTTTCATCTGCCACGGCAACATCTGCCGTTCCCCAATGGCAGAGTTTGTTTTAAAGGACATGGTCGCAAAGCGCGGGCTTGCCGGGCGGTTTGAGATTGCGTCGGCGGCGACGAGCACGGAGGAAATCTGGAATGGGGTGGGTAATCCGGTGTATCCGCCCGCGAGGGAGGAACTGGCGAAGCATGGAATCGGTTGCGAGGGCAAGCGGGCAGTGCAACTGAAAAAATCGGATTATGATTCCTATGATTACCTTATCGGTATGGATACAATGAATATGCGGAATATGGAGCGGATAACGGGGCATCCATCGGGCGGGAAAATGAGGATGCTGTTGGAGTATGCCGGGGAGGCGCGGGGGATAGCAGACCCGTGGTATTCCGGAGCGTTTGATGTAACTTACAGGGATGTAGTGACCGGCTGCAGCGCGTTTCTGGAGTATCTGGAGGAAAATCTGCCTTTAACATGAGGCAATCGTTCTGTTGTGGGAAAGGGTGTTTCGTGTTATAATAGTCATATTATGGGAATGGATAATCTGACAAATGTCAGGTGAAGGATGCGGACGAGGAGAGCAGCGGATGAAATGGATAATCTTTCTGGTTTTATGCTGCATGGCAGGTTTGTTAATTGCATGGATTTATAATGCAAAAAAGCACGAGGGAAGTCTGGCTAAGGTAATAGTCAGGCTTCTTAGTATTACTGTTTTTACATTGGCGGCAGAGTGTGTTTTTATTATATCGGAGAAGGTAACGGTAGCGGAAATCGCCATGGGCTGTTATTATGCCAGCATCGACTGGCTGGTTCTGGCGATGCTTCAGTATATGGAGGTTTATACGGGGGTATTCCGGAAGAAAAACTGGGTGCGGAATTTGTGTGTGGTATTTGCAGCGGCAGATACCTTTGCGCTGCTGACAAATGTTTTCTGGAAGTGGGCGTTTGAACTGCAGAGAAAGAGTTTTGCAGCGAAATACATGATTTGGGATGTGGTGTATCATGAGCCCTGGTTCTGGCTGCATCTTGGCTTTACTTATATGATAGTGATTTTCAGCGTGGCAGCTCTGGCAGTGCGGCTGTTTCGGACGCCCCGGTTTTACCGCGGACGTTTTCGGACGGTTCTTCTCTTATTTTTGATTGTTGTGGCATTAAACGGAGCTTATACCATGGGGAGCTTTCCTCTGGATATTTCTATTTTTCTGTATTGTATTCTGGCGATGCAGATTTGTTATTATTCCCTTTTTTACAAGCCCACAGGGCTGATTGGACGGACGCTTTCCATGGTGGTAGCGGATATCAACGGCGCTGTATTCTGCTTTGATTACTGGAATCATTGCGTTTATGCCAATAAGCGGGCGAAGGAGTATTATCCCGGGGAAACAGAAAAAGCAGCGGAGAAAATATGGGAGAAGCGTCTTTTGGAGAACCGGGAAAGTGAGAAGGAGCGGGAGGAATGGGAGGAAATTCTCGAAATCAACGGTCAGGAATATCATTTCAGCATGGGGTATCAGAAGCTGCGGGACAAGAGGGGAGAATATCTAGGCTGTTTTTTTACCATGATAGACAAGACGGATGAAATCCGGCAGTTTGAGCAGGAGCATTACCGGATTACTCATGATGAACTGACCGGACTGTATAACAGGGCATTTTTCTTTCAGAAGGTAAAGGAATTATTACAGGAGAACCCTACGACACAGTATTTTATGATGTGTTCCAACATCAAGGGTTTTAAGCTGTACAACGACCTGTATGGTGTGGCAAAGGGAGATGAACTGTTGAAGCGGCAGGCGGAAATTATGAAGAGTACCGCGAGGCCGGACAGGGTCGGGGGCAGAATTTCAGGAGATGAGTTTGCCATGTTATTTCCGCTGGGATATCCTGCGGAGAAGAATTTTGAAAAGGGTGTAGAAAAGCTGCGGGAGGAATTTTACAGCAGTCAGTACCAGCTTCACGTTTATGCGGGAATTTATACAATCACAGACCGGGAAGAGCCGGTTTCCATTATGTGTGACAAGGCAAAGATGGCGATTGAAGCCCACAGTGGAGATTATAATACGCGGGTGACGTATTATGACAAGGCGCTTCTGGAAAAATCATTGCATGAGCGGCAGATTGTAGGAGAGTTTGACGGAGCGCTGGAAAGGCAGGAATTCTGCATGTTTTTGCAGCCCCAGGTTTCTACCGATGGAAGGGTGCTGGGAGCGGAGGCACTGGTTCGCTGGCAGCATCCGGTAAGAGGGTTGGTATATCCGGGAGAATTTATTGACATCTTTGAAAAATCCGGCCTGATTTACCGGCTGGACAAGTATATGTGGGAGCTTGCGGTAAAGAAGCTTCGGGAATGGAAGGGGACAGAGAAGGAATATCTGTATCTGTCGGTGAATATTTCTGCAAAGGACTTCTACTACATGGATATTTATGAGGAAATCACCAGGCTGGTGGAAAAGTACGAGATTTCCCCTGAAAAGCTGAAGCTGGAGATTACGGAAACGGTGCTGATGACGGAAATGAAACATCAGCTGGAGCTGCTTGACAGGCTTCGGAAACGTGGTTTCCAGATAGAAATGGATGATTTTGGAAGCGGTTATTCTTCTCTGAATATGCTGAAGGATATAGAGGTGGATGTGGTAAAGATTGATATGGGCTTTTTGCGGCAGAAAAACCGCAAGACCAGAAGCATGTTGATTCTGAATTGTATCATCCATCTGATTAGGCAGCTTGGAATGGAAGTCATCACAGAAGGCGTGGAAACAAAGGAACAGGTGGAAGAACTGATGGAAATGGGCTGTAATATGTTTCAGGGCTATTATTTTGCGAAGCCTATGCCGGTAGAAAAATTTGAAGAAGGGATAACAGATGGTACAGGCAGTTATCTTTGATATGGATGGAACTTTAATAGATACGGAGAAATATTACCGGATTTGCTGGCCGAAGTCACTGGCGGATTACGGATATGATATGACGGATGCGCAGGCGCTTGTCATGCGGAGCCTGGGCAGTCCCTATGGAATTGCACAGCTGCGGGAATGGTTCGGGGAGGATTTTCCCTTTGAGGAAACGCGAAGCAGACGCCGGGAACTGATGGAGGAATGTCTGGCCAGGGAAGGAATTGAATGTAAGCCCGGGGCAGTAGAACTTCTTAAGGAGCTACGCAGGCGGGGAATTGTCACAGCGGTTGCAACGGCGACAGATATGGAGCGCACCGGCAGATATTTGAAAAGAGCGGGGCTGGATGAGTATTTTGACAGGATATTGAGTGCAACGATGGTAGAGCGGGGAAAACCGGCGCCGGATGTATATCTGTATGCAGCGGAGCAGTTAAAGCTGCCGCCGGAAGGGTGTATCGCGGTAGAGGATTCTCCCAACGGTGTTCTTTCTGCTTTCCGGGCAGGAATGAGGGTTGTCATGGTGCCGGACCAGACGGAGCCGGATGAGGAGCTGGAAAAGTGCATCTGGGCAAAGGTGCGGAGTCTTGGGGAGATAATTCCCCTTTTGGAAAGCGAAAAAAAGGAAGGTCTATTGCAATTTCCCATGTAGTGTGTTATTCTTTTAACAAGTGCGAATGATTCAGAAAATATCCACAAAGATATCAAAAAGATAAAACGGAAGGGATGCAGAGTATGAAACAGGGATTTGATGACATTGTAGCAAAGGTAAAGCAGTGCGGCGTGAAGAAAATTGCCGTGGCAGCAGCGCAGGATTCCGCTGTTCTGGAAGCAGTACATGAAGCAAAGCTACAGGGAATTGCTGAGGCAGTACTGGTTGGCGATGAAGCAAAAATCAGAGAGATTGCTACCGAAATGAAAATGGATTTGACTGGTTATCAGATTATTGACGAGCCGGATTTGGTACAGGCTTCCTTAAAGGCAGTAAAGCTTGCCCATGACGGGGAAGTGGATATGTACATGAAGGGACTGATTGATTCCAAGAACTTCTTAAGAAGCGTTCTGGACAAGGAAGTGGGTTTAAGAACCGGCGGACCTCTTTCCCATACCTGCGTATTTGAGATTCCCGGAATTGACAGGCTTTTGTTTTTGTCAGATGTGGCGTTTATGACATATCCCACACTGGAGGATAAGGTCAATATTATCGAAAATACCATTCCTGTCTGCAGGGCATGCGGTGTTGATGTGCCGAAGGTAGCGCCTCTTGCAGCAGTAGAGGTATTGAATCCCAAGATGCCTGTTACCGTAGAGGCGGTAGAGCTGACAAAGATGTGCGAGGAAGGAAAGATTCCCGGTTGCATCGTGGACGGTCCTCTGTCTCTGGATTTGGCAATTGACCCCATGGCAGCAAAGCATAAGGGAGCAACGGACAGAAAGATTCAGGGTGATGCAGATATTCTGCTGTTCCCGGATATCCATGCGGGCAACCTTGTTTATAAGGCAATCGTACATATGGTACCCGGTGTGAAGAATGGCTGTATTCTGACGGGAACGAAAGTACCGGTTATCCTGACAAGCCGTTCTGATACCTTTGAAACCAAGGTAAATTCCATTGCACTGGCGGCAGTTGTGGCTGAAGAGTTAAAAAAGCAGAAGTAAGAGGGCGGGCGGAAAAGCCAAAGCAAGAAGCCTCAAGACAAGAAGGTCAAGAACAAAAGACCTGACGCAAAAAAGCCAAAGCAAAAGACCCGAGACAAGAAGGTCAAGAACAAAAGACCTGACGCAAAAAAGCCAAAGCAAAAGACCCGAGATAAGAAGGTCAAAAACAAAAGACCTGGAACAAAAAGGGCAAGAGAAAAGCCCAGGATAAGAAGAACCAAAACAAAAGAAGTCTAAATAAGAAAAACAACAAAGCCACGCTGAAATAGAAAAAAACAGCAGGCAAAAAAAGACAGAAGAAAATCAGCAATCAGCAAACAAGAAAAAACAGGAGGCAGGATAACATGTCCATCAAGAGTCTGATTATTAACCCCGGTTCCACTTCCACCAAGATTGGTGTATTCGAGGATGAGAACCTTTTATTTGAGGAAACGCTTCGTCATTCCACAGAGGAGATTTCCCGGTATGATACCATTGTAGACCAGAAGGATTTCAGAAAGAAGATTATCACAGACTTTCTGGCTTCTAAGAACTGTGATTTGAAGAGCTTTGATGTGATTGTAGGCCGTGGCGGTATGTTAAAGCCCATTCCCGGCGGTACTTACGCAGTAACCGACAAGCTTCTGGCAGATTTGAAGGTTGGAGTACAGGGTCAGCATGCTTCCAATCTTGGCGGTATTCTGGCAAAGGAGCTGGCTGACGAAATTGGCGTTCCTTCCTATATTGTAGACCCGGTTGTTGTAGATGAGCTGATGCCTATTGCAAGATATTCCGGTATGGAGGAGATTCCCAGAGGAAGTATCTTCCACGCTCTGAACCAGAAGGCGGTTGCAAAGCGTTATGCAAAGGAAAGTGGGCAGCCCTATGAATCCCTTCGCCTGATTGTGGTACATATGGGCGGTGGTGTGTCTGTTGGTGCGCATGAAAACGGCAAGGTAATTGATGTGTTCAGCGCCTTTGACGGGGACGGTGCATTTTCTCCGGAGCGTGCAGGCGGAGTTCCCTGTGCAGCACTGGTAAAGATGTGCTTTTCCGGAAAGTATACAGAGAAGGAAGTTTACAGCAAGTTAATCGGCAAGGGCGGCTTCAATGCCTATCTCGGAACCAATGATATGAGAGAAGTGACAAAGCGTGCCAACGAAGGAGATGAGAAGGCAGCAGAAGTAAAGCAGGCATTTTTACTGCAGGTATCCAAGGATATCGGAGCTATGGCATGTGTATTAAACGGAAAGGTTGACCAGATTATTGTAACCGGCGGTATCGCCTATGGCGCAGATGTGGTTGCAGCTCTTAAGGAAAGAGCAGAGTGGATTGCACCCTTTACCGTATATCCCGGTGAGGATGAGCTGCTTGCTCTGGCGCAGGGCGCAATTCGTGTCATGACAGGAGAAGAGCAGGTAAAGGAATACTAAGCCTTTTTGGATTTGCGGTATTCCCGGGGAGATTTCCCATATACCTTTTTGAACAAATCTTTGAAGTAATTGCTGTCGTTAAAACCGTTCTCCAGCGCAATATCTGTAATGGTATTGTTGGTGGTAAGGAGAGCGGTCTGGGCATGGCGCAGACGGACGCAGTTTAAATACTCCTTAAAGCCCATGCCTGTAATCTGTTTGAATTTCTTGCTGAAATAGGTAGGACTTAAAGCCGCTTGGGCAGAAACCTCGTCCAGAGAAAGCGGCTTTTTGTAATTCTTATAGATATATTTTGTGGCAATGAGGATATCGGCATCTCTGGAATTTAAGAAATCCGGGTCCTCCTCGTTCATGACGGAATGGCGCATCAGCATCAGAAGGACTTCCAGAAGATAGCAAGCCATAAAACCATTGGAATAGTCATCGATAATGGTGGCTTCAGAGAGCATGCGCAGCAGAAGCTGTACAAATTCCTCCTGATACAGCAGGGGAATACTTCCCATGAAGGAATGAAGAGTGGAGGATGATTCCCGGTTTTCCATAATGCGGTGCAGCATCGCCCAGTCAATGTCCTCCCTGCGGAAGCATAACATAATAATTTCGCAGGTGGGATTGGAGGTATAGATGGCATGATGTAAATCTCCGGGGGTAATAAAAACCAAATCGCCCTTTTCCAGCTGGTAAACGGAATCCTGCAATAAAAAGCGGCATTTCCCGGAGTTTAGATAACAAAGTTCATAATGGTTATGATAATGGTCAGACTGCAAAGGGGAAAAATCTCCACGCTTTCCTCTTTTTATGGTGATTTTATCAAGGTCTTTTGGCATAGTATAAACTCCTCTGAATCTTTATTCCTTGGTATCTTATCACAAAGTCTGTCAAAAAAACAGTGCTTTGCACGAAAAATGCAGAAAAAACATTAGAATTTCAATCTTTTATGATGTAGTCTAAGAAAGGAATGAAACATTCCTCAAAACTTTTCTCTCATAAAAAGTTCCCCTGTGCTGCACACACAGGGGAACTTATTTTTGCAGAGATTCTTCTGCTTAAATATCAAATTTAAAATATCTCTTTGCGTTGTAGTAGGAAATATCCTTTACAATTTCGGAAAGAGTATCGTAGTCCTGAGGGAATTCTCCGTTCTCTACCCAGTTTCCAATCATATTGCAGAGAATACGACGGAAGTACTCATGTCTTGTATAAGACAGGAAGCTTCTGGAATCGGTCAGCATGCCGACGAAACCGGAAAGGTTTCCAAGGGTAGCAAGGGAGGTCATCTGCTCCTGCATACCGGGCTTGTGGTCATTGAACCACCATGCGCTGCCCTGCTGAATCTTTGCAACAGCGGTGGAATCCTGGAAGCATCCAAGGATAGTACCGATGGACTGATTGTCGTTGGGATTCAGGCTGTACAGAATGGTTCTGGGCAGCTCATCCGTTCCAATCAGAGCGTTCAGGAAATCTGCCATCTGAGCGGAGGGAGCGTAGTTGTTGATACAGTCATATCCGGTATCGGGACCAAGCTTCTCAAACATCAGAGTATTGTTGTCACGCTTGCAGCCATAATGTAACTGCATAGCCCAGTCAAGCTTATGATATTCTCTTCCTACAAACAGCATGAATGCAGTCTTGAACTTCAGTTCCTCTTCCTTTGACAGAACCATCTTATTGCATCTCTTTAAGAAGATGGATTCAATTTCATCATCGCTTGCAGGATAGTACATAACGTATTCCAGAGCATGGTCGGATACGCAGCAGCCCATGGAAGCGAAGAAAGCCATACGATTCTTTAATGCTTCCTTCAAAGCGGCAAAGCTGCGGATTTCGGAAACACCGGAAGCAGCAGCGAGCTTCTCCAGATAATCCAGGTAATCAGGCTTTTCAATGTTCATTGCCTTGTCGGGACGCCATGCGGGAAGAACCTTTACATCGAAGGTCTTATCTTCTGCAATTTTCTTGTGCCATTCCAGAGAATCAATGGGGTCATCTGTGGTGCAGATTAAGGTAACGTTGCTCTGCTTGATGATGTTGCGGACGCTCATGGCAGGAGCAGCCAGCTTCTCGTTGCAGATTTTCCATACTTCATCAGCGGTATTCTTATTCAGAACGCCGGTGTAACCGAAGTATCTCTGCAGCTCCAGGTGGCTCCAGTGGTACAGGGGATTTCCGATTGCCTTTCCAAGGCACTCAGCCCACTTGCAGAATTTCTCATAGTCGGAAGCATCTCCGGTGATGTACTTTTCGTCAACTCCGAAGGAACGCATCAGACGCCATTTATAATGGTCGCCGCCCAGCCATACCTGAGTAATGTTGTCAAACTGACGGTCCTCAGCGATTTCTCTGGGATTGATATGGCAGTGATAGTCCAGAATCGGAGTGTTCTCTGCGTAATCGTGGAACAGCTTCTTTGCTGTTTCTGTTTCCAACAGAAAATCTTTGTCCATAAATGCTTTCATATATTTCCTCTCTTTCTGTCGCTTTGCGACGTTCCGGTTTTCGCCGGAAAGATTGAATAACCTGTTTAACGGGTGGTGCCTCTTTTTACAATCTCACCGGAAAAGATAGTCTTTTTCGGCATTTCCTTTCCTCCCAGTACCCCCAGCAGAGTGAAAATCAGATGCTGGCAGAGGGTTTCCAGTTTATTGTCAATACTGGTTAATTCCGGCTCACAGCAGAAAGCGAGCATGGAATTGTTATATCCGAGGACGGAAAAGTCCTCCGGAATCCGGTATTTCTGAAGCCTTGCATATTTGATGGCTGCGAGAGCCAGAGTGTCGTCCGCAGCGATGATGCCGTGGAAGCGCAGGCCTTTCTCATGAAGCTTGCAGAGATATTCTGTCATGGCAGGGATATCCTCATGGGAACCATGGTAAAACTGTAAAAGATTTGCTCCGGTCAGAAGCCTTTTTTCCTCCATGGCGGCACGGTATCCCGCCAGCTTTCTCTTACCGCTGTAGGAAGTAGAGTTGTAGAAGTATACAATATCTTTTACCCCGGTCCGAATCATCTGCAGGGTTGCCTCATACATGGAAGTAAAATCATCGGAAACGACGCTGTAAACATTAGGAGCGTCCAAATCGGCATTCAGCAGCATGACGGGAACCTGGGCAGCGGCATCCACGATATATTTATTGTCGCTTTCCTTTTCATAAATGAAGTTGGAACCGACAAGAATAATACCGTCCACCTTTTTGGTAATCAGCAGGTTCATGGAAGCCATTTTCGTTTCCAGCTCATATCCCGTACAGCATAAAATGCTGTCGTAACCGTTGGCACGCAGCTTCTGTTCTATGTAATAAATTGCCTTTGCAAGGTACAAATCGGAACTGTCGGCGCACATGATACCGATGGTTTTCATGGTATTTAAGCCTAAGCCTCTGGCAAATGCGTTTGGGGTGTATTCATATTGATTGATAACATCCAATACCTTTTTCTTTGTCTTTTCGCTGACATTGCTGCTTCCGTTTAACACTCTGGAAACAGTTGCAATCGACACACCGGCCTTTTCGGAAATGTCATATATCGTCATGGAAATACCCCTCGTTTTCTTCTGATTTCAGTCCGAAAAAATGAAATGTAAGTAGTTACAAAAAAAGCTCCATTTGCATTATATCCAACGTAACTTCTTTTTTCAAGATATTTTTTTCACAAATGCTGGTATCTTTGGCACAATGCTGTGAAAAATACAGAAAAGATATAAATTTTATCCTATTGACGAAAAAATCATTTGGAAGTAAAATAAGTTATGTAAGTACTTACATATAAAGTACGAAGGCATTGGACGAAAAGAACGAATGGTCTGCGAAGAAAAGGGCAGGCAGAAGGAGAGGAAAATGGAGATTTTAAACAAGACAATGACCGGAAAAAAAGAGCGTCCCATAAAAGTGGTACAGTTCGGAGAGGGTAACTTCCTCCGGGCATTTGTTGATTATATGATTGACATTGCAAATGAGCAGGGAAAGTTTGACGGAGATATTGTTCTGATTAAGCCTATCAGCTTCGGCAGCCTGGATAACTTCCATAAGCAGGACTGCCAGTATACCGTATCCCTTCGCGGTAATGTAAACGGCGAAGGAAAGATTATCAACAGAGTAGTTACCAGCGTTGCAGATGCAGTAGATGCTTACAACGAGTATGACAAGTACATGGGACTGGCTGAAATTGATACCCTGCGCTTCGTAGTATCCAATACAACAGAGGCCGGTATTGTATATGATGCAGGTGACCGTTTTGAGTTGAATCCTCCTCAGTCCTTCCCCGGCAAGCTGACCAAGTTCTTATATCATAGATTTGAAACCTTCAAGGGCGACAAGACAAAGGGTCTGGTTATGCTTCCCGTAGAGCTGATTGACGACAACGGAATTATGTTAAAGAAGTGCGTAATGCAGCAGATTGAAAACTGGAAGCTTTCCGAAGAGTTCAAGACCTGGGTAGAAGAGGCATGCGTATTTACCGCAACTCTGGTAGACCGTATCGTAACCGGTTATCCCCGTGCAACAGAGAAGGAAGAGTGGGAGAAGCTTGGCTATGAGGATCATATTATGGTAACAGGCGAGCCCTTCGCACTCTGGGTAATCGAGTCCGATAAGGATATCAGTAAGGAATTTGACCTGCCTGGCGCAGGTCTGCCCGTTGTATTTACAGACGACCATCATCCTTACAAGCAGAGAAAGGTTCGTATCCTGAACGGTGCGCATACCTCCTTTGTACTGGCTTCCTGGCTGTGCGGCAATGATATTGTAAGACAGTCCATGGAGGATAAGGATATCCGCGACTTCATGAACAAGACCATTTTTGATGAGGTAATTCCTACCCTGACTCTTCCTGAGGATGAGTTAAAGGCGTTTGCGGCAGAAGTTGTAAACCGTTTCAATAATCCTTATGTAGACCATGCGCTGCTTGCTATTTCCTTAAATTCCGTATCCAAGTGGAGAGCAAGATGTCTGCCCAGCTTACTTGGCTATGTAGATAAGTTTGGCAAGCTGCCTGCACACCTGACCTTCTCCATCGCAGCTCTGATGGCATTCTACTGTGGCGATGAAATCAAGGACGGAGCGCTGATTGGCAACAGAAACGGCGAAAGCTACAATATCAAGGACGATATGGCAGTACTGGAATTCTTCCGTGATAATTGCAGAAAGGATACCAGAACCTTCGTAGAGAACTATCTTGGAAGAGAAGATTTCCACGGACAGGATTTGAACAAGGTTCCCGGACTGACAGATGCAGTAACTGCTTATCTGGATGATATCAAGACAAATGGCATGAGGGCAGCATTATGCAGGATTTCATAAAAATTAACGACAACGATAAAGTAATTGTAGCCCTGAATCCCATCCCCGCAGGGGAGAAGATTCAGGTGGAAGCAGGCGGAGAGCAGAAAACCATTACAGCCCGGGAAGAGATTCCCGCAGGCCATAAAATGGCAATCTGCGATATTCCCGAGGGCGGTGACGTTATCAAATACGGCTACCGCATCGGAACTGCCAAGGAGCCGATTCCGGCAGGTGCATGGATTCATACCCATAATGTGAAAACAGCACTGGGAGATTTGCTGGAATATACCTACGAGCCTACCCCTGTAAAAGAGGAGAGGACAGAGGACGTTACCTTCATGGGCTTCAACCGCCCGGACGGCAAGGTCGGTGTCAGAAACGAAATCTGGGTTATTCCTACCGTTGGCTGTGTCAACAATGTGGCAACCGCCATTGCCAGGCAGGCAAATGCCTTTGTAAAGGGAAGCGTGGAGGAGGTCATTGCATTTCCTCATCCTTACGGCTGCTCTCAGATGGGGGATGACCAGGAGCATACCAGGAAGATTCTGGCAGACTTAATCAATCATCCTAATGCAGGCGGTGTGCTTGTACTGGGACTGGGCTGTGAAAACAGCAACATTGATGTATTAAAGCCCTATATCGGGGAGTATGATGAGAACCGTGTCAAATTCGTTGTGGCACAGGAATGTGAGGACGAAATTGCAGAGTCCGTTGAAGTCATTAAGGGACTGATTGATTACGCGGCAGGCTTTGAGAGAGAGCCGATTAGCGTAAGCAGGCTTGTAATCGGCATGAAGTGCGGCGGTAGTGACGGACTTTCCGGTATTACCGCAAATCCCCTGGTAGGACGATTCTCCGATAAGCTGATTTCCAAGGGAGGAACAACAATTCTGACAGAAGTACCGGAGATGTTCGGTGCGGAAACCATTCTGATGAACCGTTGCGCCAATGAGGAGCTGTTCCATCAGACAGTAGATTTGATTAACGATTTTAAGAATTATTTCAAGAGCCATAACCAGACTATTTATGAGAATCCTTCTCCCGGCAACAAGAAGGGTGGTATTTCCACGCTGGAGGATAAATCCCTTGGATGTACCCAGAAGTCCGGAAGCGCTCTGGTAAAGGGTGTATTGCAGTATGGCGAAACGGTGAAAACACCAGGTCTGAACCTGCTTTCCGCACCGGGTAATGACCTGGTAGCGGCAACCGCACTGGCGGCAGCAGGTGCTCATATTGTATTGTTTACCACAGGACGGGGAACGCCCTTCGCTTCTCCGGTGCCTACCATGAAGATTTCTACCAATTCCAGACTTGCCGGAAAGAAGTCCAACTGGATTGATTTCAACGCAGGTGTTCTGGTAGAGGATAAGACGATGGCGGAGGAAACGGAAGCTCTTTTCCAGTATGTAGTGGAAGTGGCATCCGGCAAAAAGGTCTGCAGCGAGGCGGCAGGCTTCCATGATATGGCAATCTTTAAGCAGGGTGTAACTCTGTAAGGTGCAAAAAACACTCTTCCAGTCGTAGAAAATGCGGCTGAAAGAGTGTTTTCATTATACGAAAAAGGAGACATTCAGCAGGCATTGGGAATGTCCGGGGAATGGAGGAACAATATGGAACTGAAAAACGTATTGGCGGAGCTGAAAAAGGGAAATATCGAACCCTTAAAGGAAGCTGCCGCGGAAATCAAATCGCTTCCGAGAACGGAAGAGGGAATTTTTGATATGAGTGCCGTAGATAAGGACTGCTTTGTGGCAGCTACTGCAGTTTATCCGGTTTACGCTGCTTTTGAAACAGAGTGCAATAAAGAGGAGGGCTACCCGGATTTGCTGGCACAGATAAAGGTGCTGGAAAAGAAGCAGGAGGAGGCAGCCTCCCTGCAGGTAACAGCGCAGTTTCTGGAGATGCTGCTTACCACCATTGATTATGTCACACCCCAGTTATATGAATATTACAGAAGCCTTGTGGATATTTTCCGGACGGATGTGACGAAGGCAATTTCTACCTATTATAAAGAGGGCGCTTTCGGCGGAGAAGAAGGAAAGAAATCCGGTGCGGACAGACAGCTCAGGGAAACAATTCGTCATGCCGGAGAAATCTATGTACTGCTGGATGAAAAGTACAGGCTGTATCAGTAAGTACAGAGTAAAGGCAAAGTAACATCAGGAACAAAGGGAAAAGCCTCCCGGAGGAATTGTGCGGAATATGCGCAGAAAAGCGTGCGCAGGAATGGAGTGTAAAGATGGAGTTAAAACTGGTTATGAACACAGCCAGAAGTGCTGTGGTGGAAATATGTGACGGAGGGCGCTACTATACAAAGAAATCTTACAGCATCAGAGTAAACGGAGAAGAGTGGAAGAAGGCAGAAAAAACGATTCTTTCTCTGAATGGACTGGTTCCCGGTGCGAATCAGCTTGTGGAGGTTTATGACGGGGAGAAAAAGGAGGGAGAGCTTTCCTTTACCACGGATACAGAGTTTGTTACCCTGAATGTAAAGCAGTTTGGGGCAAAGGGTGACGGAGAGCAGGATGATACTTCCTTTATCCAGACAGCTATTTTAGCCTGCCCGGAAAACAGCAGAGTGCTGATTCCGAAGGGAGTATACCGGATTACCTCTCTTTTCTTAAAGAGCCATCTGCGGCTGGAGCTGGAAAAGGGTGCGGAGTTGAAAGCATTTACTGACCCGGAGCGTTTTCCTGTTCTGCCGGGCATGATTCAGAGCTATGATGAGAAGAGCCAGTACAATCTGGGAAGCTGGGAGGGAAATCCCTTAAATGCCTATGCGGCGATTATCTGCGGTATCGGCGTGGAGGATGTGGTTATTTACGGCGAGGGAACCATCAACGGCAATGCTTCAAAAGCAGACTGGTGGGGACGTAAATACAAGGAAGTGTTCCGCCCCAGACTGTTCTTTGTCAACAACTGCAAGAATGTTACCCTGACGGGAGTTAAGGTATGCAATTCTCCTTCCTGGACACTGCATCCTTATTTCAGCGAGAACGTAAGATTTATCGATCTTTTTGTAGAGAATCCCGCAGATTCTCCCAATACCGACGGCTGCGACCCGGAATCCTGTAAAAATGTAGACATTCTGGGAGTTCATTTCTCTGTGGGGGATGACTGTATTGCAGTAAAGAGCGGCAAGATTTATATGGGTAAAACCTATAAGACACCTTCCGAAAATCTGGAAATCAGACAGTGCCTGATGGAGGACGGCCACGGGGCAGTTACTCTTGGAAGCGAGATGGCAGGGGGCGTTATCAACCTGACTGTGGAGGAGTGCATTTTCAGCCGCACGGACAGAGGACTTCGGATTAAGACCCGCCGGGGAAGAGGCAGGGATGCGGTTATCAGCAACATTACCTTCCGCAACCTGACACTGGATCATGTTATGACGCCGCTGGTAGTCAATTCCTTCTATTTCTGCGACCCGGACGGAAGAACTCCCTATGTACAGTCCAGAGAGCCTTATCCGGTGGATGACAGAACGCCTTCCATCCGGAAGATGGTTTTTGAAAACATGACCTGTACAAACTGTCATGTGGCAGCAGCTTATTTTGAGGGACTGCCGGAGCAGAAAATTGAAGAGCTTGTGATGAAAAATATTTCCTTCAGCTATGCGGAGAATCCCACAGCTGGTGTACCTGCCATGTCAGAAGGTGTGCCGAAAAGTACGAAGCGGGGACTTTTTGCAAGAAATGTTGCAAAACTGACGCTGGAAAATGTAAAAATGGAAGGACAGGACGGCAAAGATTACGAACTGATTGATGTGGACGAACTGAAAAAAATATAGTACACTATAACTGCCTCAGGAACAAAAAGAAAGCTGCGCAGCAGCCATTTTGTGAATGGGCAGAATGGGAAAAAAAGAAGAAGTCTGTGCAGGCGCTGCACACAGACGGGGCGAATAAAGCAGCGCGGAAACGAGGAAGAAAATGCAGTTAGGAATCAGAGTACATGATACGACAAAAAGACCTTTTGAGGAGAGAATTAAGGAAATACATGATTTGGGCTTTGCCTGTGGACATCTGGCACTGGGAAAGGTAATTGAGGAATATTCCACCGCGGATGAGGCAATGACCCCCGGTTTTGCAATGTATGTGAAAAATGTATTTGCAAAAAATAACGTGGATATTGCCGTTCTGGGATGCTATCTGAACCTGGCAAATCCGAATCCGGAGCAGCTTGCAAAGACAGTTCACCGTTATATGGCGCATATCCGTTTTGCTTCTCTTCTGGGCTGCGGCGTTGTAGGAACAGAAACCGGTGCGCCTAACGAAACCTATACCTATACACCGGAATGTCATACAGAGGAGGCATTGCAGACTTTTATTGCCAATCTGCGCTCTATCGTAAAATATGCAGAGCAGATGGGTGTTATTTTTGCTATTGAGCCGGTTTTCCGTCATATTGTCTGGAATCCGAAGCAGGCGAGAAGAGTGCTGGATGAAATTCAGTCCCCCAACCTGCAGATTATTTTTGACCCGGTAAATATGCTGGATATTACAAATTATGAGAATCGTCAGGAAATCTTTGATGAGGCGATTGATTTATTAGGGGAAGATATTGCCATGGTACATTTAAAGGACTTTAATGTAGGTGATGGCAGACTGCTTTCCTGCGGCTGCGGTATGGGAATTATGGACTATACCTCGATTCTGAAATTCATGAAGGAGAGAAAGCCCTTCATCCATGCAACTCTGGAGGACACAAAGCCGGAGAACAATCAGCAGGCAAAGAACTTTATTCTGCAGAAGTATGCGGAAATCTAAAAAATATGGTAACTATTCAGAGCCATGCAAATGTCCGTAAATATGTGGCCATGCTTGCATGGGGCCACATATTTCGGAACATTTATATGGCGCGAAGCCATACATGAGCAAAAGGAAAGCCTCGAAGAGGCGATTTTGCGAATGAGGCTCTGAATAGTTACAAAATATGACAGCTGTTCAGAGCCATGCAAATGTCCGTAAATATGTGGCCATGCTTGCATGAAGCCACATATTTCGGAACATTTATATGGCGAGAAGCCATACATGAGCAAAAGGAAAGCCTCGAAGAGGCGATTTTGCGAATGAGGCTCTGAATAGTTACAAAATATGATAGCTGTTCAGAACAAAAGAAAAGCTGCGTGGCAGCAATTTTGCGAATGAGGCTCGAAGTAGTTACAAATATGTCAGAAATGGGGAATCACATGTATCAGGGCGGAAAAATTTACATAGGGCTTGCCGGGGAAGAAAAAATTATCATTGATTTGAAAATGAGTAACAGGCACGGGCTGATTGCGGGTGCCAGCGGAACCGGTAAGACCATTACTATGAAAACCATGGCGGAGGGCTTTTCGGATGCGGGAGTACCGGTTTTTCTGTGCGATGTAAAGGGAGATGTATCGGGACTTGCAAGTCCCGGAATGCCCTCGGAGTCCATGGAAAAGCGGATTGACAAATTCGGGATTCGGGACAGCTTTTCCTATCATGCCTATCCGGTCTGCTTCTGGGATATTTATCAGGAGGCAGGGCATCCGGTGCGGGCAACGATTTCTGATATGGGACCGGAGCTTCTTGCCCGGATTCTCGGACTGACACCGGCGCAGGAGGGTGTCCTGAATATTGTGTTCAGAATCGCAGACGATAAAGGACTTCTTCTGGTGGATTTGAAGGACCTCCGGGCGGTGTTAAATTATGTCAATGAGCACAGGCAGGAATATGTCATGACCTACGGCAATATGTCTACCCAGTCCATCGGTGGGATTCTCCGGGCGCTTCTGCCTCTGGAAAGTCAGGGCGGAGAGTTGTTTTTCGGGGAGCCGGCACTGGATATTTTTGACTGGATGCGCAGAACGGAAGAGGGAAAGGGCATGATAAATATTCTGCACAGTGTAAAGCTGGTGCAGAATCCGAAGCTGTATGCCAGCTTTATGCTCTGGATGATGGCGGAGCTTTTTGAGCGGCTCCCGGAGGCGGGAGATTTGGAAAAGCCGAAGCTTGTCTTTTTCTTTGACGAAGCCCATATGCTCTTTGACGAGGCACCGAAGGTGCTGGTACAGAAAATCGAGCAGATGGTAAAGCTGATTCGCTCGAAGGGAGTGGGTATTTACTTTGTAACCCAGAGCCCCGGCGATATTCCGGACAGCGTATTGGCGCAGCTTTCCAACAGGGTGCAGCATGCCTTAAGGGCATATACTCCGGCGGAGCAGAAGGCAGTACGGGCGGCGGCACAGGCGTTCAGAGAAAATCCGGCGTTTAAGACAGAGGATGTAATTATGGAGCTTGGGGTCGGACAGGCGTTGACCTCCTTCCTGGATGAAAACGGTGTACCGGGAATTGTCCAGCAGACAGCGATTATCTGCCCGGAGAGCCTGATGGGGCCTGTGGACGAGGCACAGAGAAAGAGCCTGATGGCAGCAGACGGCATGGAGAAGTATGACCAGGCGGTTGACCCCTGGACAGCCTATGAAGTACTGACGGATTTGGCGGCAGAGGAAGCCAGAAAAGCAGAGCTTGAGGCAGAACGGGAAAAGCTGGCAAAGGAACGGGAAGCCTTTGAAAAGCAGAAGGAAAAGGAAGCTTTTCTGGCACAGAAGCAGAAGGAAAAAGAAGAGGAAGCTGCCAGACGCAAGAAGGAAAAGGAAGCGGAGGCTGCTGAAAAGAAGAAAGAAAAAGCAGCGGAACGCCGGAAAGCACAGATAGAAAGAAGTCTGATTAATACCGGCGCCCAGGTGCTCAAGAGAGGTCTTTTAAAGACACTGTTTAAGTAATCATAAGCAATAAGAGATTTGTTTATAAATGGAAAAAAGAAACGGCAATAGCGCCGGGCCCCGCGTGGGTACCGATGGTAGAGCCGATGGTGCTGATGGGAAGGTCGTCAGTTTTGCCTTCCCAGAGAGCACGGCTGTCCTCAATGTATTTCTGCAAAAGGGTATCGTCCAGACCGCTGTAGCCAAGGCAGTAGGGCATGGAGAAGTCGATACCGCCGCTTTGCTGTACATTCTGGATAAGCATATTGTTTCCGTTTTTGGAGCCTCTTGCTTTTCCGAGGATGGCGACTTCTCCCTTTAAAATAGAAATAACAGGCTTGATGGAAAGCACACTGCCTGCCCAGGCGGCAGTTTTGGAAATACGCCCACCCTGCTTTAAATATTCCAGAGTATCGAACACGGCAACCAGACAGATGTCGTGTTTTTTGTGATTTAAAAGGGCTGCAATTTCCGGAGCGGAAAGTCCCTGCTCCCGCAGTCTTACAGCATACATAATCAGATTCTGTTCCCCGATGCAGACATTCAGGCTGTCCACAAGACAGATGCAGTCCTCGTAGCCTTCCGCGGCAATGCAGGCGCTCTGATAGGTGCCGGAGAGGAGAGAGGAAAGGCAGATAACCACAGCGGTATCTCCGCTTTCTTTGATTTCCTTAAATTTCTGCTCATAATCGTAGGGGGAAATTTGGCTGGTGGTGGGAATGGTGCCGCACTCAATCAGCTTTTCATAAAATTCTCTGTGGGTAATGGTAATCCCATCTAAAAATTCCTCCTCCCCGAAAATCGTTTTCAAGGGGAGAAAATCCAGATTTAAGCTATCCGCTCTTTCCTTTGTAATATCGGAAGCGGAATCAATTACAATTCGTACACTCATATTTAATCTCCATTCCTGCGCACTTCTCCAACGCATCTCTTAAACTGTCAGTATCCATAAAACAGGACAGGTTTCAGTATATCCGGAAAGTATTGGACTGTCAAGAAGATTTGACAATCAAAATAATTGAAAACCTAACTATTTAAAACACAATTCGCAAATATAAAATAAATATAAACTTTCAAAACAACTATTGACACATTAGAATATATGTGTTATATTACAAATAGAACAAGAGGAAGGGAACAGAATGGAAGTACAAAAAAAGGAAAAGTTCCTGAGGCTTGTTTCCAGGAAAACAGGAAAAAAGCATGTGTTTGAAAAGGAGAGATGACTTATGTTGATGCCTGGAATTTTTGGAGAGAATTTATTGGATGACTGGTTTGATGATTTCCCGATGCCGGATGAGCGGGGACATAACAGGATGGAAAAGAAGCTGTACGGCAGACATGCCAGAAACCTTATGAAAACAGATATTAAGGAAAAAGCGGACGGCTATGAACTGATAGTGGATTTGCCCGGCTTCACAAAGGATGAGATACAGATATCCCTGGAGGATGGTTATCTGACAATTGCAGCCGCCAAGGGATTGGATGAGGAAAAGGAGAAGGAAGGAGAAAGGTATCTTCGGAAGGAAAGATATGCCGGTGCCTGCCAGAGAAGCTTCTATGTAGGTGAGAATCTGGAGAATGAGGATATTAAGGCAGAATTTAGGCATGGTATTCTGAAACTCTTCGTACCGAAGAAGGAAGCAAAGCCCGCAGTGGAAGAGAAGCATTATATTTCCATTGAAGGATAAAAGGGAGAAGATTGAAAAATGAAATTTTTCCCTGTGCAGAAATGCATATAAAGATGGGAAAACGAAGTAAAAACAGGAAGTAGTGTGAAAAATAGAATTTTTCACACGCGAGATTTGTGTCTGCGCGCACTTGACACAAACTCGAGATGCGTTGGAGAAGTGCGCAGAAATAGAGATTAATATGGAAGGGGCGCTCCCGGGAAGTGAAGTTGTATTTACAGGTTTGCTTTCCGGGGGCGCTTTTTGCTGTAAAAAAGATTAAGCAAACCTTAACAATTTGTTTTTCGGAATCTTAAGAAAAAGAAAGTAGTATGGTATCTGTAAAACAACAGAAAAGGCAGGCGTCATCTCAAAGGGATGCCTGCGGAATGGAGATTACCATGGAACTGGCAGTGCTGGCAGATATTCACAGCAATCATGTGGCATTGGAAAAATGTATGGAATACGCTTTGGAGAGGGGAATTTCCGATTTCCTTTTTCTCGGGGATTATCTGGGAGAGTTTGCTTACCCGGAGCGGACAATGGATTTGCTTTATCAGTATGACAGGGAGTACCACTGTACCTTTATCTGTGGCAATAAGGAAGAATACTGGCTGAAATACAGAAAGCGGGAGAAGGATTACTGGCAGGAGATAAGCTCTACAACCGGGATGCTTTACTATTCTTATTCCCATGTGCGGGAGAGGGATTTTAATTTTTTTGAAAAGCTGCGGCTGGCGCAGAAGTTGCAATATGCTTCCCTGCCTACTCTGATAGCCTGTCATGGAAGCCCCTTTTCCACAAGGAGCGGCATGCGTCCGGGGAATGAGGAGAGCAAAAGAATATTGGAGCAGATAGAGGTGGATTATCTGCTGTACGGACATTCCCATGTGCAGGGAATAACGGAGCATCAGGGAAAAATTGCATTAAATCCCGGTTCTGTTGGGGTTGGACTGGAAGCCTCCGGCATGGCGCAGTTTGCCATTCTGCGGGGAGAAGAGGGAGGCTGGAGGGAGGAATTTATCAGTCTTGATTATGACAGGCAGCAGGCGTTGGAGGAAATGCGGGAGGCAGGATTTTATGAAAGGGCACCTTACTGGAGCCTGCTTACAGAAAAGCTGATTTTGAACCAACTGCCTGAGGGAATCTGTCATGCGAATATATTAGAGGAAGTCATGCGTCTGTGTCAGGAGGAAACCGGAGTATGTAACTGGCCGGATATTCCGGAAAAATTCTGGGAAAAGGCGTTGGAAAATTTTGGAATCAGATAAGTTTGGAACCGGATAAAATAATTTTGCTTCACAAAATAGGAAAAAAGTGCTATAGTATAAGATATACTGGTGTTATTATTATCAGTGGACGAATGGTTAGTGAAGAAATGTGAGGCAGTAAACCATGGGAAAACTATGGGAATTTTTTGAAAATATGAACGAAATTGTTTATGTTTCCGATATGGATACTTACCGGCTGGTCTATATGAACAAAAAAGCCAGAAGTATTTATGAAATAGATTCAGTGGAACAGCTTGCAGGCAGAAAGTGCTATGAGATACTTCAGGCAGGAGGATGTGCCTGCGCGATTTGCAACAATGAAGCCCTTGTTGAGGGACAGTTTATAGAATGGCATTATTATAATCCGGTTCTGCAGAAGCATTATATGCTCAAGGATACCATGATTGTAGAGGACGGAAGGCGGTACCGGCTGGAAATTGCGCTGGATGACAGCCTGCATGAACAGAAAAGTGTTGCCCTGAACCGTTATAAAAATCTGGAAACACTGACAAATGAAGGACTGCGGGTGGCATTGACAGCGCCTACGGCAGCGAAATCTCTGGATATTGTACTGGAATATATCGGAAGAGCCCTTCACGGACAGCGTACCTATATTTTTGAGAAAAATGCAATCGGAAATGATGACAATACCTATGAATGGGTGGCTGCCGGGGTAAGACCGGCGAAGGATACCCTGCAGAATTTACCGGCAGAGATTTGCAGAAAGTGGTATCAGAATTTTCAGGTAAATAACAATATTATAATCAATGATTTGGAGGAAATCAGGGAAAGTGACCCGCTGCAGTATGAGAACTTAAAGCAGCAGGATATTCATTCTCTGGTTGTGGTTCCTCTGTATGATGGCCAGAGAGTGTTTGGTTTTTACGGTGTGAATAATGCACCGAAGGAATCTCTGGAGTATGCAGCCAATATGCTGCAGATTATGGGACACTTTATCGTGTCCTCCTTAAAGCGGAGGAATCTGGAAAAGCAGCTTCAGAACATGAGCCATCATGACCAGCTGACGGGAATCGGAAACCGGTATGCACTGGAGGAATATATCGGAGAGGTTCACGGGGAAAATGGCTTCGGTGTGGTTTACTGTGATGTAACCGGCTTAAAGAGAGTCAATGATGAGCAGGGACATGCTGCGGGGGATTATCTGATTTTACAGGCATGCGCCAGCCTGCAGAGAGTATTCGGCAAGGAAGGGCTGTTCAGAATCGGCGGGGATGAGCTTTTGGTTCTCTGCAACGGAATTGATGAAAAGGTGCTGGAGGATAAGGTGGCTGTCCTGCGGCAGGACGTGGAAAAGCATCAATTTGCGCTGGCAGTGGGTTCCGCATGGCAGCAGAGCAGAAGCATTGATATGGATAAAATGATGGCGGAATCTGAAAAGCTGATGTATGAGGACAAGGCAGCCTATTACCGGGAAAAGGGTATCGACAGGCGGCGATAAAAGAAGGAATCGGAAGTAATTAAAAAGGGCTGGAGCCGGGATTAAACTCCCGGTATCCAGCCTTTGAATACGTTTTCCATAGTATACTTTGCAGCTTCTTCCGCCGTCAACTGATGGGAGAAGTCTGCCCGGGCTTCCGGATTTGCCCCGGGACCGTAGGAACCAAACTCGCCGTAGTAGAAATGGCTGTGATCCTTTCCCCAGTCCATCCAGCCGGTGGGATGAATATGCTCACCCAGCTCGCAGTTGATGTAAACAGTCTTTGCAAATTCTCTCCAGGGACGTCCCAGCATAACCGTATGAGGGGGACAGTCGCTTGTCAGATGGCAGTCCTTTAACACATAACCAAAGGGTTCTCCCTCCGGCGTGGAGGCAGCGGTAATATAGCCTCTGAGAGAGGCAGCTCCTTCTGGCAGCTCCTTGCCGTCGGGATTCTTGGAAAAGATTTCACAGTTTTCAAAATAGCAGATGCCGCCGCCGAAGATAAAGTCCACATCTCCCTGAATATAGCAGTTGCGGTAGCAGTGGCGCCCAAGGATACGGGGCTTGTTTTCGCCGGGACCGCGGAAGCCGCCGGGTTCTACCTCTTTTAATGGAAGAGGAGCGGTGAAAAGAGTATCCTGACTGCCGAGAAGGGCGCAGTCCTCCAGATAACAGCGGTCCCCGTCCACATAAAGGGCAACTGCCTGTCCTACCTTGTAGCCGTAGCCGGCATCATTCTGGAAGGTTAAATGTCTGGCGGTAAAATCCTGGGCTGCAATCCGTACCGTTGCGCTGCGAAAAGTGCCGCGCTTGATGCCGTCAGAAAGTATTTCCCGTCCGTAATCCCCGTAGACAAGGACTACGTCAGAGCGGGAAGCACCCTCACCCTGCAGGGTAACGTTGGGGCGGGTTACGGTAAAACGTTCCCTGTAAGTGCCGGGCCCGATATGAACTACAACGGGTTCTATGTCCTCCCGCAGGGGAGCGGGATAGGAAGCTTCCTCCTCTTCAAAGGCAACGCTGTCAAGGGCAGCGGATACAGAGGGAAAAAGAGGAGTTTTCCCGGGAACATTTACATAAAGATGTTTTGCAGTAAGAGTCATGATGTTGTTTCCTTCTTTCCTTTTATTTACAAAAGAACCTCTATTGTTAAATCGGGATATTCCGAAAGGTTCACGTACTCTGTGCCGCACTGGACAATAGGGCGGGACAGCTTATAGCGGTTGATATAAATAATATCCCCCTCCCTGCCGTCGGAAAGGCGGCAGCGGCTTCTGATATAGGTATTTACCACATTTTCCAGAAACGTCATCAGATATTCCACGTCATATTTCTGGAAGCCTTCGGATTCGTAAAGCTCGATGACCCGGAAGGGACAGACAGGCCCTCTGTAGACCCTTGCGGCAGTCATGGCATCATAGACATCTACGATGGAAACCAGTCTGGCGAAGCGGTCAATCTGGTTGCCGTGCAGCCGTAGGGGATAGCCGGAGCCGTCGGAGCGCTCATGATGCATCAGGGCGGCATTCTGGATATGGACATCAGCTCCCTGTTTTTTTAACAGCTGATACCCTGCCACAGGATGCTTCTGGATTTCCTCGTATTCGTCCGGTGTCAGCCTCGCGGGCTTGGACAGAATATCATGGGGCACTAAAAGTTTCCCGATGTCATGGAGCAGACCGCAGGAGGTTGCCAGATTGACCTCCTCCGGGGAAAATTTCAGCCAGGTGGCAAGAATGTTGCTTAAAAGCGCCACATTGATACAGTGGGCATAGGTGGAATCGTCATATTCCCGCATATTCTGCATCATGGCAAAAATACTTCCCTTTTTCTCACCGAGAGAAGTGATGGCAAGGGAATGTTTTAATAAAAGGTCAATATCCAGCTTCATGTTTCGTTCCACCACATTGTTGATGGTAGAGCGGAAGTCGGATAACTCTAATTCATAATCATTTTTAAATTCCTTAAATTCCTCGGATTTCCGGACACGCTCGTAATAGGAGGGTGTTTCCGGAACGGGAGGCGTAAAGGTTTCCCTGGGGACTGTATCTTCCACGTATATTGTTAAAATTCCGTATAATTCCAGTCGGGTAATCATCCAGGAATTTAAGATGGTTCCATGGGGAATCAACATTTCTCCATTTGATGCCTGTACATTCTGTGCCACGACCATTCCGGGAATTAGCTGCAGTAAAGAAAGTCTTTTCATCGGTTTTACCTCATGAAAAATTATACTGTTTTATCGTGCATTTGTCAATTTTTAACAGAAAATTTACGAAATGTTTCCAGAGGAAAGAAAGCAGGGTGTTGAATCTGCAAGGAAATTCTGGTACAATGTAGGATAAAGAGTGCCCAGAAGGGTCACGGAAAGGTGTGGAAATTTCGTGAAGATTGTTGATAAGATATTTGGTACACACAGCGAAAGAGAATTAAAAAGGATTATACCGCTGGTGGATAAAATCGACAGCCTGCGTCCTGAAATGCAGAGCCTGTCCGATGAAGAACTGCGTGGAAAGACGGCAGAATATAAAAAGCGTCTGGAAGCAGGCGAAACTCTGGATGATTTACTTCCGGAGGCTTTTGCCACAGTGCGGGAGGCAGCCAGAAGAGTTCTGAATATGGAGCATTACCGGGTACAGCTTATCGGTGGAATTATCCTGCATCAGGGACGTATCGCGGAGATGCGTACCGGTGAAGGAAAAACCCTGGTATCCACGGCACCGGCTTATCTGAATGCCCTGGAAGGAAAGGGTGTCCATATTGTAACGGTCAATGACTATCTGGCAAAGCGTGATGCGGAGTGGATGGGTCAGGTACATGAATTTCTGGGACTGACGGTGGGTGTTGTTTTAAACAGCATGACCAGTGAAGAGCGCCAGAAGGCATATGGCTGCGATATTACTTATGTTACCAATAATGAGCTGGGATTTGATTACCTGAGAGATAACATGGTTATCTACAAGGAACAGCTTGTTTTGAGGGATTTACATTTCTGTATCATTGACGAGGTAGACTCCGTCCTGATTGACGAGGCGAGAACCCCTCTGATTATTTCCGGTCAGAGCGGCAAGTCAACGGCTCTTTATGAGATGTGTGATTTGCTGGCGAGAAGGATGCAGCGTGGCGATGATGTGCAGGAGCTGACAAAGATGGATGCCATCATGGGCGTGGTACAGGAAGAGAACGGTGACTTTATTGTCAACGAAAAGGACAAGGTTATTAACCTGACGGAAGCAGGTATCAAGAAGGTAGAACAGTTCTTCCATATTGACAACTATGCTGACCCGGAAAATCTGGAAATCCAGCATAATATCATTCTGGCGCTCCGTGCCCATAACCTGATGTTCCGCGACCAGGATTATGTGGTAAAGGACGACCAGGTACTGATTGTAGACGAATTTACCGGACGTATTATGCCGGGACGCCGTTACTCCGACGGTCTGCATCAGGCAATCGAGGCGAAGGAGCATGTAAAGGTAAAGAGAGAGAGCAAGACTCTGGCTTCCATTACCTTCCAGAACTTCTTCAACCTGTTTGAGAAGAAGTGTGGCATGACCGGTACCGCGCTGACAGAGGAAAAGGAATTCAGAGAGATTTATGGCATGGACGTTGTGGAAATTCCCACAAACCGTCCGGTTATCCGTAAGGATTTGCAGGATGCGGTTTACAAGACAAAGGCAGAGAAGTTAAATGCCATTGTCAATGCAGTGGTGGAAGCCCATGCAAAGGGACAGCCTGTACTGGTAGGTACGATTACCATCGAAGCCAGTGAGGAATTGAGCAGGATGCTGACAAAGCGTGGCATCCAGCATAAGGTGCTGAATGCGAAGTTCCATGAGCTGGAGGCGGAAATCGTTGCAGATGCAGGTATTCACGGTGCCGTTACCATCGCAACCAATATGGCAGGCCGTGGTACGGATATCAAGCTGGACGAGGAAGCAAGGGCAGCGGGCGGCTTAAAGATTATCGGTACAGAGCGTCATGAATCCAGACGTATTGACAATCAGCTCCGTGGACGTTCCGGACGTCAGGGCGACCCGGGGGAATCCAAGTTCTATATTTCCCTGCAGGATGATTTGATGCGTCTGTTCGGCTCTGACAGACTGATTAGTATGTTTAACGCCATGGGAATCCCGGAGGGACAGGAGATTGAGCACAAGGCACTGACCAATGCCATCGAATCCGCCCAGAAGAAGATTGAGAGCAACAACTTCGGCATCCGTAAAAATCTGCTGGAATATGACCGGGTAATGAGCGAGCAGCGTGAAATTATTTATGACGAGCGCCGCAGAGTATTGAACGGCGAGAGTATGCGTGATTTCATCTACAAGATGATTACGGATATTACGGAGAACTGCGTGGATATCAGTATCAATGATGACGCAGAGGTAGAGGACTGGAATTTCAATGAGTTAAATACCCTGCTGATTCCCACGATTCCCCTGCAGCCGGTAACACCGGAGCGGGTAAAGAAGCCCAAAAAGAACAGCTTAAAGCAGCAGTTAAAGGAAGAGGCTGTGAAGCTTTATGAGAGCAAGGAAGCAGAGTTCCCCAACTCCGAGGCAATCCGGGAACTGGAGCGGGTAATCCTGTTAAAGGTAATCGACAGAAAGTGGATGGATCATATCGACGATATGGAGCAGCTCAGACAGGGAATCGGCTTACAGGCATACGGACAGCGTGACCCGCTGGTAGAATATAAGATGAGCGGTTATAACATGTTCGATGAAATGACCCAGAACATCAAGGAAGAAACAGTCCGTCTGCTGTTCCATATCCGTGTGGAGCAGAAGGTAGAGCGTGAGCAGGTTGCCAAGGTGACAGGCACCAACAAGGATGACAGTGTGGCAAAGGGCCCTGTAAAGAGGGAGAATGCGAAGATTTACCCCAATGACCCCTGTCCCTGTGGAAGCGGCAGGAAGTATAAGAACTGCTGTGGGCGGAAAGCCTGAATCGTAAAAAATCTAAAAAAGAAAGAGGTGACGCGAAGTGGTAGAACTTGACCAGATGAAAACAGAAATTCTGACCTATGAAACACCTTTAGCGGAAGTGAGGGATTCACTTTGACCTGGCTGACAAGTCAAAGCGAATAGAAGAAATGGAAATGGAAATGGAGGCTCCCGGATTCTGGGATGACCCGGACCGTTCCAATCAGAAAATGAAAGAACTGAAGAATATGAAGGATACTGTGGAGGAGTGCAACGGACTCTTTACCCAGTATGAGGATATTCTGACCTTAATTGAAATGGGCTATGAGGAAAATGATGAGTCCATGGTGGCGGAAATCAGAGGAGAACTGGAGGACTTCAAGGCAAAATTTGATGAACTTCGGATTTCTACGCTGCTTTCCGGAGAGTACGATAAAAACAATGCAATTTTAAAGCTGAATGCGGGTGCCGGTGGAACGGAGAGCTGCGACTGGTGCAGCATGCTGTACAGAATGTACACCAGATGGGCAGAGCGCAAGGGCTTCTCAGTGGAGGTATTGGATTATCTGGACGGTGACGAGGCAGGAATCAAGTCAGTGACCTTCCAGGTCAACGGTGAGAACGCTTACGGCTATTTAAAGTCGGAAAAGGGCGTACACCGTCTGGTAAGAATTTCTCCCTTCAATGCCCAGGGAAAACGGCAGACTTCCTTTGTTTCTCTGGATGTTATGCCGGATATTGAGGAAGATTTGGATGTGGAAATCGATGAGAAGGATTTGCGAATCGATACCTACCGAAGCAGTGGTGCCGGTGGACAGCACATCAACAAGACCTCCTCTGCAATCCGTATTACCCATATCCCTACGGGAACGGTAGTACAGTGCCAGAACGAGCGAAGCCAGTTCCAGAATAAGGACAAGGCGATGCAGATGTTGAAGGCAAAGCTGTACCTGTTAAAGCAGGAGGCAAATGTAGAAAAACTTTCCGATATCAGAGGAGAGGTAAAGGACATTGCCTGGGGCAACCAGATTCGCTCCTATGTATTACAGCCCTATAAGCTGGTAAAGGATTTGAGGACGGATGTGGAGAGCGCAAATGCGGATGCTGTGCTGGACGGGGCTCTTGACCCTTTCATCAACGGATATCTGAAGTGGATTAACACAAAGAAAACAGAAGAGTAAAAAACAATCAAAAAGGATGTCCTTCCAGACGGGAGACATCCTTTTTGTGGCGTTTTTGCAAATCACATTATCAGTGGTTTTCTCAGACTGTTTCAGGCTGCATCAGGTTTAAGTAGAACTGTACCTTTGTCATATACAGATAAGGTATCAGCCAGATAAAGCCCACATAAATTGTCAGGACGCAGAGGAACATCAGGGGAAGGAAGCTGAGTTCCATCAGGAAAAGCCGTTTTTTCTGCCCCTTCATCAGGCGCATGCCCTGACGGAGAATATCGCCTGCACTCTTTTCCGGGAAATCCAGTGCCAGAAAATAGCTCATGGACAGGGAAAGCTCCAACGGAATGTAAATGCAGAAGCCGACTGCCATGGCACCAAGGGCGAGATAAAGCCACTGGGAATTTCTGGTATATAAATATTCCTCCAGCAGATACTGATAGGGGAAAAGGCAGATGGCATTTAAAATTGCCAGAGTGCCGGACAGGGTCACGAACTTTTTAAAGTCCTCCTGAAATCCGAAAAACAAATCGCCGATACGGCAGGACTGCCCGCAGGCAAGCTTTAAGAAGCAGTAAGCGATTCCCACATCAAAAACCCCTAACAGAATAGATAAAAGCAGGGATACAACGGCGGAAAAAAGGAATGCCGGAATCTGCACCCCGGGGGTTGATGCACCCGCAGCGGAGGGCATCAAGGGGGAGAACAGCAGGTTGGCAAACATACGGATAGCGCCGGGAATCAGCGTCCCCAGAAAGGCAACCCAGATGGCAGTCCCGTATTTGCCTCCAAGGGCATCCTTTGCCTGATTTTTTAACTGGTAAAATTTTGCATATTGTTTCATTCTTAATCCTCATTTCTGCGCATGCACTTTGCGCTCTACATACCATAATAGGTCTGCAGAAATTCCTGAAAATCCATTCCGAAAAGGGTCTGGTAAATCTGGTTTAACTGATTCAGGGAATCCGGATTCTGCAGCATGGCAGGAAGCTGTACAAATAGTGTATACAGAATCATTCCCACTCCATAAACGCATCCGAAGATGGACAGACAGAGTCCGAAGCGGGCATTGCTGTTTAAGGATTTTCCCTTCCGGTAGCAGAGCAGGGCAAAGAGGATACCCAGTGCGCCGAAGGGCAGGGATATACCGCAGCAGCCAAGCGTCACGGAAAGGATTCCCATAACCAGTGAGGCGGTGGAAAAGCTCTGGTCGTAAGGGGTGTGGGTAGGCTGATTGTAATAGCTGCTTTCGGAGGCGCTGCTGTTCCAGCGGTCTCTTTGCTGATTTTGGTCCTGATTCCAGTTCTGATATTCATTTCCCATAAAAGGTTTTATTTCCTCACATTTCTATTCTCTTTCAAAACCTGCAATAACAGAACCCCATTCCCGGAATGCAGGTTTGCATGGCTGTGAATATTTATAATGTAACATTCTTCGGGGAAGATGTCAAAGGGAGATACAAAGGGAGATACAGAAGGGAAGGTGTTGCAGTTGTTTTCTTTTTCGGGTATAATGCAAAAAAGGACATTAAGTATTAAAAAGGCAGGTCAGTTATGGATATCATTCAAAAAATCAAAGAAGAATTAAAAGTGGAAAAATGGCAGGTGGAGGCGGCTGTCAAGCTGATTGATGAGGGAAATACCATCCCCTTTATTTCCCGGTATCGTAAGGAAGTGACAGGCTCCTTAAATGACGAGCAGCTTAGAAATCTCCATGAAAGGCTGGCTTATCTGCGCAATCTGGAGGAAAAGAAGGAGCAGGTATTGGGCAGCATCGAGGAGCAGGGCAAGCTGACGGAGGAATTAAAGGCAAAGATTCTGGCAGCGGAAACCCTTGTGGTAGTGGAGGATTTATACCGGCCCTACCGTCCGAAGAGAAAGACCAGGGCAAGCATTGCAAAGGAAAAGGGGCTGGATGGGCTGGCAGAATTTATTCTGGCACAGAATACTCAGGCGCCTGTGATAGAAGAAGCGGCAAAATATGTAACCCCGGAGGGAACCGAGGCGGAAAAGCAGGTGAAAACCCCGGAGGAAGCCCTACAGGGAGCAAAGGATATTCTGGCAGAAAGCATTTCCGACAATGCGGATTACAGAAGTTATATCAGAGAGCTGACGGAAGAAGAGGGCATCATTACCAGTACTGCCAGGGATGAAAAGGCAGCCAGTGTTTATGAAATGTATTATAATTATGAAGAGCCGGTGAAGAAAATTGCGGGACACCGAGTTCTGGCATTAAACAGAGGCGAGGCGGAAAAGGTACTGACTGTAAAGGTCAATGCCCCGGAGGAGCGGATTTTACAGTATCTTGCCAAGAAGAACATCACCGCAGACAATGCCTTTACTACCCCGGTGCTGCAGGAGGTCATTGAGGACAGCTATGAACGTCTGATTGCACCGGCGATTGAAAGAGAAATCAGGAATGAACTGACGGAAAAAGCAGAGGACGGCGCGATTTCCGTATTCGGAAAGAATCTGGAGCAGCTTCTGTTACAGCCGCCCATCGCGGGCAAGGTAGTACTTGGCTGGGACCCTGCTTTCCGTACTGGCTGCAAGCTGGCGGTGGTTGACCCGACGGGTAAAGTACTGGATACGAAGGTAATTTATCCCACAGCGCCCCAGAACAAGGTGGAAGAGGCAAAGCGGGAATTAAAGAAGTTAATCAGCAAGTACCATGTGGATTTGATTTCTGTTGGAAACGGTACCGCGTCAAGAGAGTCCGAGCAGGTGATTGTGGAACTTTTGAAGGAGCTGGACAGACCGGTGCAGTATGTGATTGTCAATGAGGCAGGCGCCAGCGTATATTCCGCAAGCAAGCTGGCAACAGAGGAGTTCCCGAACTTTGATGTGGGACAGAGAAGCGCCGCTTCCATTGCCAGAAGATTACAGGACCCGCTGGCAGAGCTTGTAAAAATAGACCCCCAGTCCATCGGTGTGGGACAGTATCAGCATGATATGAACCAGAAGAAGCTGGGCGAGGCGTTAAGCGGTGTGGTAGAGGACAGTGTAAATAAGGTAGGCGTGGATTTGAATACCGCATCCGCCTCCCTGCTGGAATATATTTCCGGTATCAACAAGACCATCGCCCGCAATATTGTGGATTACAGAGAAACAAACGGCAGATTTACCAATCGCCGTCAGCTTTTAAAGGTAGCCAAGCTGGGACCGAAGGCATATGAGCAGTGTGCCGGATTTATGCGGATTCTGGACGGGGACAACCCTCTGGATGCCACCAGCGTACATCCGGAATCCTATGAGGCGGCAAAGAAGCTTCTGGATAAGCTGGGTATGACTATGGAGGACGTAAAGGAAGCCCAGAAAAAGGCAGCTGCGGAGAAAAATGCCGGAAAGACGGTGGCTGCAAAGGATGCCGGAAAAGCAGGGGCAGGAAAGGTCAGAAAGGAAAAGACCGTACAGGTCAGAAATACTAATACTGCCATGGGAAAAGCGCTGGCAGCAGCTATGGGCGGTGTCAGTCTTGCAGAGGAAAAGAAGCCGGAAGCACCTGTAAAGGCACAGGCAGCCGTATCCGTTTCCAGTCTGGAAAAGCGGATTCCCAATAAGGCAAAGCTGGCGGAAGAACTGGGAATCGGTGAGATTACCCTGACTGATATTTTAAAGGAACTGGAAAAGCCTGCCAGAGACCCCAGAGATGATATGCCCAAGCCTATTCTCCGCAGTGACGTACTGGATTTGAAGGATTTGAAGCCCGGTATGATTTTAAAGGGAACCGTCCGCAACGTTATCGACTTCGGCGTGTTTGTGGATATCGGCGTACATCAGGACGGGCTGGTACACATTTCCCAGATTACGGACAGGTTTATCAAGCATCCGCTGGAGGCAGTCCGGGTAGGAGATATTGTGGATGTACAGGTAATGGATGTGGATGTACCCAAGAAGAGAATTTCTCTTACCATGAAAATCAAAGAACCTGCAAAAATGTAATTGACAATAAAATAAGTTGGTGATAAAGTTAGTGTGCTAACAAAAAGGTTAGCATACTAACTTTTTTTATGACGAGATGCGTTGGAAAAAGTGCGCAGAAATGAGGATTAATACGAAGGATTTGGAGAAAGAAAAGGAGAAAACGGAGAATGGAAGCGGAACGCAGGCGGATATCCTTTACCCTGCGGATGATTAACAACCGAATCCGGGCGATTATATGCAAAAGTGTGCCGAAGTCGGATATGGCGCCCCAGAGCCAGTTACAGGGCGGTATTCTCGGCTTTTTGTATCATCACCGGGAGGAAGCGGTTTATCAGAAGGATATCGAGAAGGAATTTCGGATTTCCAGGGCAACAGCAACCAATACATTACAGGTCATGGAAAAAAACGGACTGATTGTCCGGAAAAGTCAGGATAAGGATGCCAGGCTGAAACGGATTTTCATGACAGAAGGGGCAGAAAAGAACCATATGAAGGTGGAAGCCCACATGAAAAGGCTGGATGAGGGGATGCTGCGGGGAATGTCCGAAAAGGATGTAAAGGAGCTGACCCGGTTACTGGCGGTTATCATGGATAATCTGGAAACCATGGAAGAGGGATTTACGCCGGAAGGTGCAGAGGGAGAAACAAAAACAGAAGAGAAAAGCTGAAATAAGAAAAGAAAAAAGCAGGACAAAAAGCTGAGGCAAAAAAGATAAGACAGGAAAAGCAAGACGAAAAAGGCCCGGGCGGAAAAGCGAAAGCAGAAAAAGCCAGGACAAAAAGCCCGGACAGAAAAAGAACGAAAACAGAAAGGAAGTGGAAGTATGATAAAAACATTAGGAGCACAGATTAAGGAATTTAAAAAGGCTTCTTTTGTGACTCCCGTTTTTATGATTGCGGAAGTTATCATGGAAACGATTATCCCACTGTTGATGGCATCTATTATTGATGACGGCGTCAACAAGGGAGATATGAAGCATATTTACATGATTGGCGGACTGATGATACTGGCGGCGCTGTTAAGCCTGACCTTCGGTATCGGCGGTGGTGTGTTCGGCGCGAAGGCATCCACAGGCTTTGCCAGAAACTTAAGAAAGGCAATGTATGAGAAAATACAGACCTTCAGCTTTGCCAATATTGACAAGTTCAGCACCTCCGGACTGGTCACCAGACTGACAACGGATGTTACCAACATCCAGAACGCCTATCAGATGATTCTGAGAATGTGTATGAGGGCGCCTATCAGTCTGATTTGCGCCATGGCAATGTCCTTTTATATCAGTGCAAGGCTGGCAAGCGTATATCTGGTGGCGGTGATTGTGCTGGGAGCGATTCTTGCAGTGATTGTTTCCAGGGCAATGAAGCATTTTAATGAGGCATTTCCCAAATATGACGACCTGAACGAGAGTGTGCAGGAAAATGTTTCTGCAATCCGCGTGGTAAAGGCATATGTGCGGGAGGATTACGAAAACCAGAAGTTTAAGAAGGCGAGCGGCAATATTTATAAAATCTTCTGCAAGGCAGAGGGGATTGTGGCATGGAACAGTCCGGTCATGAACCTGACGGTTTATACCTGTATTCTTCTGATTAGCTGGCTGGGTGCCCATATGATAGTACAGAACACCCTGACGACAGGACAGTTGATGAGTCTTCTGACCTATTGCATGAATATTCTGATGAACCTGATGATGCTTTCCATGATTTTCGTTATGATGACGATGTCTGCAGCCAGCGCAAGACGTGTCTGCGAGGTTCTGACAGAGGAGCCGGATTTGAAGAACCCCGAGAATCCTGTTTTTGAGGTAAAGGACGGCAGCATTTGCTTCGACCATGTATCCTTCTCCTATAAAAAGGATGCAAAAACTCCTGTGTTAAAGAATATCAATCTGGATATCCATTCCGGGGAAACCATCGGTATTATCGGCGGAACCGGAAGCGCCAAGTCCAGCCTGGTGAATCTGGTGAGCAGGCTTTATGATGTGACGGAGGGCAGACTTCTGGTAGGCGGACGGGATGTCCGGGAATATGATATGGAAGTGCTGAGAAATCAGGTGGCAGTTGTGTTACAGAATAATGTGCTTTTCTCCGGAACGATTCTGGATAACCTCCGCTGGGGAGATAAGGAGGCTACTGAGGAAGAATGTAAACGAGCCTGCGAGCTTGCCTGTGCGGATGAATTTATCCAGAAGATGCCGGAAGGGTATCACACTTATATTGAACAGGGCGGAACCAATGTTTCCGGTGGACAGAAGCAGAGGCTTTGTATTGCAAGGGCGCTGTTAAAGAAGCCGAAGGTTCTGATTCTGGACGATTCTACCAGTGCGGTGGATACGGCTACGGATGCAAAAATCAGGAGAGCTTTTGCGGAGAAAATTCCTGGAACCACCAAGCTGATTATTGCCCAGCGTATTTCCAGCGTGGAGCATGCCGACAGAATTATTGTCATGAATGAGGGCGAAATTGATGGCTTTGGCACCCATGAGGAATTGCTGGCAGAAAATGAAATTTACAGAGATGTCTACGAATCCCAGACCGGCGGAAGCGGAGATTTTGATGAGAAGGGAGGCATGGAATAATGGCAGAAGAAAGAAAACCGAAGGTCAATCAGGGCCCCGGCGGTCCCAGAGGCCCGAGAGGCCCCAGACCCAAGCTGGAAAATCCCATGGGACTGTTAAAGAGAATGTTGGGTTATACCTTTAAGGATTATGCCCTGCACTGGATAGTGGTAGTTATCTGTATTGTGACAACGGTGTTGGCATCCCTGCAGGGAACTCTCTTTATGAGAACCATGATTGATGATTACATCATGCCTCTGATTGGACATGAAAACCCGGATTTCAGTACTCTGGCAGCAGCCATCGGCAGGGTGGCAGGATTTTATGCCCTCGGTGTGCTGGCATCCTTTATCCAGTCAAGAGTGATGATTTACGTTACTCAGGGAACCATGCGGAACCTGAGAAATGATATGTTCGGGAAGATGGAAGAGCTGCCCATCAAGTACTTTGACACCCATGCCCACGGCGATATCATGTCTTTGTATACAAACGATATTGATACCATGCGGCAGATGATCAGCCAGAGTATTCCCCAGTTTTTAAACAGTACCATTACGGTAGTCAGTGTGCTGGCTTCCATGTTTGTGCTGGATGTGCCCCTGACCCTTGTAACCCTTTTCATGGTGGCAGTGATGCTTTTTGCAGTGAAGAAAATCGGTTCCCAGAGCAGCCGCTTCTTCCTGGCACAGCAGAAGGCGCTGGGTCAGTTAAACGGCTGTATTGAGGAAACCATGACAGGACAGAAGGTAGTCAAGGTGTTCTGCCATGAGGAGGAGAGCATTGCGGAATTTAATCAGCTCAATGACCAGCTCTGCGACAGCGCCTGTCAGGCAAATATGTTTGCCAATATCATGGGGCCTGTCAATGCGCAGCTCGGCAACTTAAGCTATGTAATTTGTGCAGTGGTGGGCGGTATGCTGGCGCTGACAGGCATTTCCGGTCTGACCATCGGCGGGCTGGCAAGCTTCCTGACCCTGAATAAATCCTTCAGCATGCCCATTAATCAGATTAGCCAGCAGTTCAACAGTATTATCATGGCACTGGCCGGTGCGGACAGAATCTTTAAGCTGATGGACGAAAAGCCGGAGGTGGACGAGGGCTATGTGGAACTGGTAAATGCGGCTAAGAATGAAAAGGGCGAGATTACGGAAAGCAAGGAGAGAACCGGACTCTGGGCATGGAAGCATTATCATAAGGCAGACGGCACAACAACCTACAGAGAGTTAAAGGGCGATGTGGTGTTTGACCATGTGGAATTCGGCTACAGTGATGAAAAAATGATTCTCCATGATATCGAGTTGTATGCAAAGGCGGGACAGAAGATTGCCTTTGTCGGTGCTACCGGTGCGGGCAAAACGACCATTACCAATCTGATTAACCGGTTTTATGATATTCAGGATGGAAAAATCCGCTATGACGGTATCAATGTAACGAAAATCAAAAAGGACGATTTAAGACGTTCTCTGGGCATTGTATTGCAGGATACCCATTTGTTTACGGGAACGGTTATGGAAAATATCCGCTACGGAAAGCTGGATGCCACGGATGAGGAAGTGGTAAAGGCGGCAAAGCTGGCAAATGCAGACGGCTTTATCCGCAGACTGCCGGAGGGCTACCAGACCATGCTTCACGGTGACGGAGCAAACTTAAGTCAGGGACAGCGTCAGCTTCTTGCCATTGCAAGAGCGGCAATCGCAGACCCGCCGGTACTGATTCTGGATGAGGCAACCAGCTCCATTGATACCAGAACAGAGAAGCTGGTACAGCAGGGTATGGATGCCCTGATGCACGGCAGAACCAACTTTGTTATTGCCCACAGACTGTCCACAGTCAGAAACAGCGACTGTATCATTGTTCTGGAGCAGGGACGGATTATTGAGCGCGGTACCCATGAACAGCTGCTGGAGTTAAAGGGAAAATATTATCAGCTTTACACAGGAAATGCCATGGCGCAGTAAAAATAAGTTGACAGGCAGGGACAGACGTACTATACTTGCCTTGCAAAACAAAGAAAACAAAAAAGAAAATTCTTCGGGGTTGGGTGTAATTCCCTACTGGCGGTAAAGTCCGCGACCCGCTGCAGGAAACTTCAGCGGCTGACTCGGTGAAAGTCCGGGACCAACAGTAAAGTCTGGATGAAAGAAGAAAAGCAGTATTTATCAGTGCCTCAGTTACCCCGGTCAGGTCTGCCTGTCCGGGGTTTTTTAGCCTTTAAAAGAGGCGTGCGAAGAATTTTCCACCAAAAAGGAGGAAAAGAAAATGAAGGATTTGTTTGCAAAGGTAGCGGAAAATGCCACATATGTGGCAGGGTTTTTAGGTGTTATTGTGATTTTGTTTGTGGCAGCGGTTCTGCTGGAAAAGGCAGCGGGCAGGAAAAACGGGGTGAAGGAACCGATTTTTACAACCAGAAAGGTTGCCATGATAGGAATGTTCAGCGCCATTGCTTCCATTCTGATGCTGTTTGAGATTCCACTGCCCTTCGCTCCCTTTTTCTATAAGCTGGATTTCAGCGAACTGCCGGTTCTTGTGGGAACCTTTGCCTTTGGCCCGGCGGCAGGAGTGATGATGGAATTTGTCAAGATTTTGTTAAAGCTTCTCTTTAAGGGAACCTCCACTGCTTTCGTGGGAGAGCTGGCAAACTTTGCAGTGGGCTGCAGCTTTATCCTGCCGGCAGCAGTGGTATATGCCTTCCGGAAAACAAAGAAAACGGCGCTGCTTGCCTGTATCCTTGGCACGCTCTGCATGACGGTATTCGGAACAGCGTTTAATGCGGTATATTTATTACCGGCATTTTCCAGGCTGTATCACTGGCCTATGGAGGATTTGCTGGCGCTGGGAGTACAGACAAACAGTCTGGTGAAGGAGGGAAGCATTGTCAGCTTTGTCATAGCCTGTGTGGCACCCTTAAATCTGATAAAGGGTGCCAGCGTATCGCTGGTGACACTGTTGATTTATAAGCCTTTAAGCCCGATTCTGAAAACAGGACACAGAAAGTAAGAGAGAAATTTCATAACGGTACTTTAATTTACAGGAGAGAACAGCGTGACGAAAGGGATGCTGTTCTCTTTTTTGATAAGAAAATCAGAGCAGCTTCTAAAGAAAATCTTTAGAATTTTAGCAGGATATTTTTGGGAATTTCCGCTTATAGTAGGATGCATGGTTGAATTGTTATGCGAATTATGTTGACAAAACACATGCACTACTGTATTATGCACTTAGCACAACAACACACCATTGCCAGATATTCGCATACGGCAGGAGCATCCTCCTGCTGTTATGTTCCTATCGGGGCAGACTAAATAATAAGAAGGAATACTTCGGAACGGAAGGCTGAAATGAGTGCACTTGTGGAAATTCGGGATATTTGCAAAATATATAATCCCGGGGAAAATGAAGTCAGAGCTTTGGACCATGTAAACCTCTGTATTGAAGAGGGAGAATTTGTGGCAATTATCGGGCAGTCGGGCAGCGGAAAATCCACGCTGATGAATATGCTGGGCTGTCTGGATGTTCCTACCAGCGGGGAATATTTCCTCCATGGAGAAAATGTGTCCCAGATGAGCGATGATGAACTGTCGGATATCCGAAACCGGGAGATTGGATTTATCTTTCAGGGCTTTAACCTGATTCCCAATCTGACGGCACTGGAAAATGTGGAGCTGCCTCTGATTTACAGGGGGCTTCCAAGAGGAGAGAGAGTCAGGCTGTCAAAAATGGCGCTGGAAAGGGTAGGGCTGGGGCATCGTATTACCCATAAGCCTGCGGAAATGTCCGGCGGACAGCAGCAGAGGGTAGCCATTGCGAGAGCCATTGCCCAGGCGCCGCCTGTGATTCTGGCGGATGAACCGACAGGAAACCTGGATTCCCATTCTACTCAGGAGATTATGGGAATTTTAAAGGAGCTTTATAAAGAAGGAAGAACGGTCATTCTCATTACCCATGACAATGAAATTGCGGCGCAGGCGAAACGGGTTATTAAGATAAAGGATGGAAAAATAGAGAGCGATTCCAATACGGGGAGGCAGTTATGAAAACAGGGAAGAAGCAGGAAATGGAAATGAATCAGGCAGAGGTACAGAAGCAGGAAGAAGCGGTAACAGAAAACGGACAGAAGGGGAAGAACCAGAAGAAGAGAAACCGGAAGGAGAAGAAGCGGACAGGGAAAAAGAGAAAGAAGGCACCCTTTGTGGCAGCCGGTATACTGGTGGCAGTGATTGTCTTCCGGCTGGTGGCGGGAGGCGGCAGCGGTGCCGGAACAGTTGTGGAAACCACTCAGGCGTTCAGAGGGGATTTACAGGAAAGTATCCGTACCAGCGGCAGCGTGCTCAGTGAAAAGAAAAAGGTTATTTTTGCCCCGGTCAGCGGAACACTGGGAGAGGTTTATGTGGCAGCGGGGGATGTGGTAAGTGCGGGAGAAACGATTATTTCCTATGATATGGAAAAGCTGGAGAACAGCTTCAGGGAATCCCAGCTACAGCAGGACAAGAGCGCTGCAGTATATGATGCGGGGCAGGCGGAGGATAAAAATAATCAGTGGAAGCTGTACGAGGCAACCCACAATCTGGAGATTTTAAATCAGCAGATTACAGATACCAGGGCTTATATCAAAAAGCTGCAGGAGGAACTGAATAAAAACAAGCGGGATACCAATAATGCCTTTGCAACAGAGAGCATGGATTTGAACAACAGCTTGCAGGATTTGCAGAAGCAGCTTTCTGCACTGACGCCCGGAACCGAGGAATATGCCAATAAGGAAAAGGAAATTCAGGATGTCAACAAGGCGCTTTCCTATAATTCCTACGCTTCTTCCGCCGCGACCAACAGCGATTATGTGATGGAAATGCAGCAGAAAATAGAGGATGCCCAGGATAAGCTGACAGAATATGAAAAATATAAATCGGAAATGGAAGCCCAGAAAACCAGCAGCGAAGGGGCTGTGTGGAACGATTATGACAAAAAGCAGAAAAATGCAGACAAGGAGCTGGCAGATTTAAGCTATGAAACTGCCCAGAGGGATTACAATCTGGCAACAGAAGGAATTTCAGCGGATTTTGACGGTGTCATAACAGAGTGCAGCGCCATTGCCGGGGAAGGGGTAACAAGCGGCACGAAACTTCTGACACTGGAGAGCACCCAGCTTTTAAAGGTTTCCTTCCAGGCGTCCAAGAGTGATATTGAGAAGCTTGCGGTAGGACAGAATGCGGATGTGGTTATCTCCGGGAAAACCTATCCGGGAGAAATCAGAAAAATCAACCGGATGGCACAGAAGAATGATTCCGGCAGCCCCATGGTAGGGGTGGAGGTGCATCTGACAGAGGTGGACGATAACATCATTCTGGGAATGGATGCGAAGGTGACGGTTTATACGAAGAAAACGGAAAACACCCTGCTGATTCCCGTGGAGGTCATCAATGCAGACAGGGATGGAGATTTTCTTTATGTGGCAGAAAACGGAGTGGTTGTGAAAAAGCAGATTGTCTGCGGTATTTCCACAGATACTTATACAGAGGTACTGGAGGGAATTACAGAGGAGGACCAGATTATTACAGGCTCCTATGTGGGAAATCTGGAGGAAGGCATGGCTGTAACCGTGCTGGCACAATAGGCACAAAACCTGAAATGCGATGAAGAAATGCGCAGAAAAGGAGAATAAATGGCACAGGTATGGGAATACATAAAAATTGCCCTGATGAATATAAAGAGCAATAAAGGACGTTCAATTTTGACCATGCTGGGTATTATCATTGGTATTTCATCCGTGATTATGATAATTTCCATCGGAAACGGAATCAAGGGAGGAATCAATCAGGAGCTGAATGCCATTGCAGGCGGTCAGATTTATATTTATTCCAATGCAACAAAAAATGAGGAAGGTTTAAGCGTAACCTTTACCCAGGACGACATGGATGCCATTCTGGAAAAGGTAGCCCATGTGAAGGCGGTAACGCCGAACTGGGGCTTTGGCGGTACAGCAACCAGCAGAAAAGGGGATTTTGATGCAACGGCAAACTTTGGAAATACCGGTCTGGAATATACCAGCAGCGACCCGATTATCAAGGGGCGCTACTTTACAGAAAATGATTATTATGCGGCAAACAGGGTCTGCGTCATCACAGAGAGCAGTGCAAGAACCCTGTTCGGGACAACAAATGTCATCGGTATGAATTTTGACTATACTCTCTACGGAGAAACACAGGACTTTACCATTGTGGGAATCCGGAAGGACAATGCTTCCTCCCTGCTGGGGGCATTGGGTGGAATGAGCACGGTATCCATGGAGGCACCCATAAGCGTTCTGGAGGATGCCTATGGATTTTATGTGGACAACTCGGATTTGCTGATAATCAGCGAAGGGGGAGAATACGCGGCACAGGTGGCGAAGGATGCAGTCCGGCTGATGGAAAACCGCCATGGAGTACGGGGAAAAAATATCATTCAGGTGGAAAATTTCAGCGATTACATGGGGCAGATTAATGATGTCCTGAATTATGTTACAATCTTTGTAGTGTTCGTTGCGGCGATTTCTCTTCTGGTAGGAGGAATCGGGGTAATGAATATCATGCTGGTTTCCGTGACGGAAAGGACAAGGGAAATCGGTATCCGGAAATCCCTCGGGGCAAGAACCGGTTCCATTCTGTTACAGTTTTTATCAGAGTCCGCAATTATAACCCTGTTGGGCGGGCTTATCGGCATTGCTCTTGGGGTGGCAGGGGCAGCAGGTGTCTGCTCCCTGATTGGTTTTTCCGCAAAGGTCAGCGCTTCCACAGTTTTGGGCGCCAGCCTGTTTTCCTCGGCGGTGGGTATCTTTTTCGGTATTTATCCTGCCAGAAAGGCGGCAAAATTAAGTCCCATTGAAGCCCTTCGCCATGAGTAATTAGGGCTTGCAATTTCATATGGTTTAGAGTAAAATTTAGAAAAAGCACCTACAATGTAGGTGCTTTTTTAAAGAACGTAAAAAAGAAAAAACTGAAAAATAAAGGAAAAACAGAAGGGAGAGGCAGGAAAATGCTGGAACTGGATGTAAAAATTGAATCAAAAGATTTGTATGACTATATGCTGCGCCACTCTTATAACAGCCCGTCCGGTATTCTGGGAAGCTGCTTCGGGGCACTGCTGGTTGTGCTGGCAGTACTGACAGGACAGTGGATGTATCTGGTATTCGGAATTATCATGCTGGCTTATCTGCCATGGACGCTCTTTTTAAGGAGCAAGAAGCAGGCGCTGACCAATGCCGGATTCCAGAAGCCTTTGCATTATGTGCTGGATGATACCGGTGTAACCATTTCTCAGGGGGAGGAATCCGTGCAATATCTCTGGGAGGAGATGGTAAAGGCGGTTTCTACGGGAAGAAGTATTATTTTATATACCTCTCCCGTCAATGCAACCCTTTTTCCCAGAAGGGAACTGGGAGATAAAACGGCGGCGGTAATTGAAATGATTTCCACCCATATGCCCGCAAATAAGGTAAAAATCCGTACCTGATGTGATAGAAACAGGAATTGGAAAGAAACCGTATCAGAAAGTGGAAAAACGGAATCGGGAAAAACAGAAAGCATGAAAAAAGCATGAAAATAGAAGAATTGGAAACAGGAAAAATTGAAACTCTTTTGCAGGAGCAGGGAAGCTTTTTTGTGGAAACGGATTCTGCGGAGGAAACAGCCCTTCTGGGACAGAAGCTGGCGGAGGAGAGCAGACCGGGACAGGTATATACCCTGATTGGAGATTTGGGCGTCGGAAAGACTGTTTTTACCCAGGGCTTTGCCAGAGGACTTGGCATTACGGAACCGGTAAGCAGCCCTACCTTTACCATTGTGCAGATATACGAAGGGGGCAGGATGCCCTTCTACCATTTCGACGTATACCGCATCGGGGATGTGGAGGAGATGGAGGAAATCGGATATGAGGACTGCTTCTACGGAGAGGGTGTCACCTTAGTGGAATGGGCGAACCTCATTGAGGAAATCCTGCCGGAGCGGTACCGCAGGATTACGCTGGAGAAAAATCTGGAAAAGGGCTTTGATTACAGAAAAATAACGATTGAGGAAATGAGGCAGCAATGAAAATATTAGGACTGGACAGCTCAGGGCTTGTAGCAAGTGTGGCAGTGGTAGAGGATGACAGACTTCTGGCAGAATATACAACAGATTATAAAAAGACCCACTCCCAGACCTTATTGCCCATGCTGGATGAATTGAAGAAAATGATAGAACTGGATTGCAGTACGCTGGATGCCATTGCCATATCCTCCGGCCCCGGCTCCTTTACCGGGCTGCGAATCGGTTCTGCCACCGCAAAGGGACTTGGACTGGCGTTAAAAAAGCCTCTGGTAGAGGTGCCGACACTGGAAGGGCTGGCATGGAATCTGTGGGGAGCATCAGAAATTGTATGTCCCGTCATGGATGCCCGGAGAAATCAGGTGTACACGGGGGCTTATACCTTTACCCCCTCCGGGGAGGATTTCACACTGGAAACGGTATTGCCCCAGAGCCCGATGGATGTGGGAGACCTTGTGGAAAAGCTGAATGGGCTTGGAAGAGAAGTGATTTTTCTGGGAGATGGGGTTCCGGTTTATCGGGAGCAGATTAGAAAGGGGATGCAGGTTCCCTTCCGCTTTGCGCCGGCAGGAAACAACAGACAGCGGGCGGCAAGCATAGCGGGACTTGGTCTGGTTTATTTTAAGCAGAATAAAAATACGGTGGAGGCAGCGCTGCACCAGCCGGAATATCTGAGAAAAAGTCAGGCAGAGGCGGAAGAGGAGAAGAGGTAAGGATGGATACTTACAGCATCAGAGCGCTCCGGAAAGAGGATGCCCTGCCTCTAGGTAAAATCGAACAGGAATCCTTTTCCATGCCCTGGTCGGCGGAGGATTTTGCAACTCTTGTGGCACATTCCTACTGCCATTATGTTGTGGCGGAGGCAGCAGGGGAGGTTATCGGCTGCTGCGGCTATACGGAAAGCTGCGGAGAAGGGAATATTGACAATGTGGTTGTGGCACCCGCCTGGAGAGGACGGGGAGTTGCCCAGACAATGTTAAAGACGCTGATGGAACAGGGCGAGGCAGAAGGAATTACGGCGTACACGCTGGAGGTCAGGGTCAGCAATGCATCGGCGATTCATGTATATGAAAGGCTGGGCTTTACCACGGAGGGAATCCGTCCCGGATTTTATGAAAAGCCCAGAGAAGACGCTGTCATTATGTGGAGAAGATAGCAACAATTACCACCTGAAAAGAAAATAAAAATATGTTACAATGAACAGGCAACAAAGAGGAAACATTTTGCAGGTGGAGGAAGCGAATGAGAGAGTTTCAGAGAGGAACCGGAGAAAAGTTAATCCGCGTGGTATGCAACCGGTGCGGAAAAGAAATGCGTGTGGAAAACGGCTGCCTGAAGGAGGGCTGCTTTCATGGAGAAGCCCATTTCGGGTATTTCAGCAGGAAGGATGGCAGCAGTCAGCAGTTTGATTTATGCGAAAGCTGTTATGATGCCATAACGGCAGAGTTTGCCATACCTGCACAGGAAACAGAGGAAACACTGCTTATTTAAAGGAGGCAGATAGTTTTTTGTCAGAAGAATCGGAAGGAAAGATTGAAAAATGCTGGATGTGAGTTTGCTTGGAACCGGAGGAATGATGCCACTGCCCTATCGCTGGCTGACGGCGCTGATGCTTCGGTATAATGGAAAAAGTATTTTATTCGACTGTGGGGAGGGAACCCAGATTGCCCTCCGGGAAAAGGGCTGGAGCCCCAAACCCATAGATATTATCTGCTTTACCCATTATCATGCAGACCACATCAGCGGACTTCCGGGGATGCTTCTGACAATGGGAAATGCGGAAAGGACGGAGCCGCTTTTACTGATAGGACCCAAAGGGCTTGTGCGGGTGGTGAATGCACTGCGCACCATAGCGCCGGAGCTTCCCTTTGAAATCAGATGTGTGGAGATAGAGGGTGCGGAGCAGACATTTTCTTTTGATGGTTTTCGAATTAAGGCTTTCAAGGTGAGCCATAGTGTGCTATGCTATGGATACAGTATGGTAATAGACAGAGCGGGACGGTTCGATAAGAACCGGGCGCTGGAACAGCAGATTCCCATGAAATTCTGGGGAAGGCTGCAAAAGGGAGAAACCATAACGGAGGACGGGAAGGAATATATGCCCCAGATGGTGCTTGGAGCGCCCAGAAAGGGCTTAAAGGTTACGTATTGTACGGATACCCGTCCTACCGATTCCATTGCAGTGAATGCAGCGGATTCTGATTTGCTGATTCTGGAAGGAATGTACGGGGAGCAGGACAAGCTGGCAAAGGCAAAGGAAAACCGTCACATGACGATGTATGAGGCGGCAAGAATTGCAAAACAGGCGGAGGTTCCAAGGCTTTGGCTGACACATTACAGCCCGTCCCTGACTCATCCGGAGGATTTTTTAGAGGAAGTGAGAAAAATCTTTCCGGGAACAGTTGCATCCAGGGATGGACAGAGTATGGAACTGAATTTTGAAGAGGATATGGAGAAGGAATGAAATGCAATTTGTGCCTGCGGATATAAATGGATACAGAAAGGCATAGGTATTAAAATGGACGGTAAAATGAAAAAATCCACAGTTATCATCGCAGTTGTATTGATGCTTGTGCTGACAGCAGTTGTGGGTTGCTATGCCTTTTTGTCAGGCAGGGCGAAGGAGAAGGAAAAGGAAGCGGAGCTGACGGCGGTACAGCTTGTTTTAAGCAAGGATTTGGACAGGGATTATCCTGCAACGCCGAAGGCTGTGATACGGTATTATACGGAAATCGAAAAATGCTTCTACAATGAAACCTGCACGGATGAAGAGCTGGAACAGCTTGGGATGAAGGCAAGGCAGCTTTATGATGAAGACCTTCTGGCAAATAACGAGGTGGGAACCTACCTTACCCGGTTAAAGACGGAAATAGAGGAATTTAAGAAGGCGGGCAAAAAAATGACCGGTGCCAATGTGGCGGCGAGCGCCAATGTGGATACCTTTACGGAGGACGGTTATGATTTTGCGCGGATTTACTGTGGCTATACCATTCTGGACGGAAACGGGAGCACGAATGTGGCGCAGATATATCTGCTGCGCAGGGATGAAAACCGAAAGTGGAAAATTTACGGCTGGCAGTCTGCGGACAAGGTGAATCCGGGAGAAGAAAACAAATAGCTAAAGGATGGAAATGAGGATTGAAATGGGACAGGCAGAACAGGAAGATGTCTTAATTCTGGCAATAGAAAGTTCATGTGATGAAACAGCGGCTGCGGTGGTGAAAAACGGCAGAGAGGTGCTGTCCAATGTAATTTACACACAGATTGCATTACATACAAAGTACGGCGGCGTCGTACCGGAAATCGCATCCAGAAAGCATATTGAAAAAATAAATCAGGTCATTGAAGAAGCACTGAAACAGGCGGGGGTAACTTTGGAGGATATTACGGCGATTGCCGTAACATACGGCCCCGGTCTTGTTGGAGCACTTCTGGTCGGTGTATCGGAAGCAAAGGCAATCAGCTTTGCCACAGGCATCCCTCTTGTAGGGGTGCATCATATCAGCGGACATATCAGCGCCAACTATATCGAATATCCGGAACTGGAGCCTCCCTTTGTCTGTCTGGTTGCCTCCGGGGGACATTCCCATCTGGTTGTGGTAAAGGATTACGGCGAATATGAAATTATCGGAAGAACAAGGGATGATGCTGCAGGGGAAGCCTTTGACAAGGTGGCGAGGGCAATCGGACTGGGCTATCCCGGCGGACCCAAGATAGATAAGCTGTCTAAAGAGGGCAATCCGGATGCCATTGCCTTCCCAAGGGCAAAGGTGGCGGAAAATGAATATGATTTCAGCTTCAGCGGTCTGAAATCTGCGGTGCTGAATTATCTCAATTCCTGCCAGATGAAGGGGGAAACTGTAAATCAGGCGGATGTGGCTGCTTCCTTTCAGAAGGCAGTCATTGATGTGTTGGTGGAACATTCCCTCCATGCGGTAAAACAGTATGGCTACCATAAATTTGCCATAGCGGGCGGTGTGGCATCCAACTCTTCCCTGCGGGAAGCCTTTGAAAAAGAGTGTGGCAGGAGAGGAATCGCCTTTTACCATCCTTCCCCGGTACTCTGTACGGACAATGCAGCCATGATAGGGGCAGCAGGATATTATGAATATAAAAAGGGAGTGCGCCACGGATATGATTTGAACGCGGTGCCGAATCTAAAGCTGGGTGAATAGTTTGAAAAATAAATTAGAAATACCTCACTGCACTGCTGTGGTTCTTGCGGCGGGCAGCGGAAAAAGGATGCACAGTCAGGTGGCAAAGCAGTTTATGACGGTGGCAGGGAAGCCTCTGATTTACTATGCCCTGAAAACAGTGGAAGAATCGGATGTACTGACGGACTGTATTCTGGTAACGGGAGAAAAGGACATAGAATATGTCCGGCAGGAAATCGTAGAGAAATATGGCTTTTCCAAGGTAAAGAAAATTGTTGCGGGGGGAGCGGAACGATATGATTCCGTGGGGAATGCCCTGGCGGCGTTGGAGGATACCCGGTATGTTTTTATTCATGACGGGGCGCGTCCTTTCCTGACCCATAAAATATTACAGGACACATATGAGGCTGTGGTACAGTACGGAGCGTGTGTTACAGCTGTGCCCTCCAAGGACACGGTGAAAATTTCTGACGGGGATGGTTTTGCCAGGGAAACCCCGGACAGAAAAACAGTCTGGAATGTACAGACCCCGCAGGTTTTTGAAGCGGGACTTATAAAGAAAGCTTATGGACTGCTGCGGGAAAAGGCAGAGGAGCTTGCAGAAAAGCAGATTACCGTAACGGATGATGCCATGGTGGCAGAATTGTTTACCGGGGCGAAGGTGAAACTGGTGGAGGGCTCTTACCGGAATATCAAGGTGACAACGCCGGAGGATATCTGCGTTGCGGAAGCATTTTTAAAACAGGAAAATGGAAATGCGCAAAGGGTATGCGCGGAATGGAGATTAGTATGAACACAATTTACTGGGCGGGAGATTCTACGGTACAGACAAACGATTATACGACCTATCCACAGAATGGAATCGGACAGATATTTCCTATTTTTCTGAAAGAGGAATATCGGGTGGAAAACCATGCCAAAAATGGCAGAAGCACAAAAAGCTTTATGGATGAGGGCAGACTGGCTGCCATTGATGAAAAAATCGATGAGGGAGATTTTCTGTTTATCCAGTTCGGACATAATGACGAAAAGGACGAGGACCCTTCCAGATATACCACTCCCTTTGGAACCTTTCAGGAAAATCTGAAAATTTATATTGAAACAGCAAGGAAGCACGGGGCTTATCCTGTGCTGATTACACCTCTTGAGAGAAGATGCTTTGTGGAGGAACATAAACTGGGACCCGGTGCCCACGGAGAATATGTAGCGGGCATGAAGCAGGTGGCAGAGGAATGTGAGGTTCCGCTGGTGGATTTATATACCATGAGCCGGGCAGTGCTGGAGGAAGCAGGCGAAAAGAAGAGCCGGGAATGGCATATGTTTTTTGAAGCGGGAGTTTACAGGCAGCATCCCGAGGAGTCCCGGGATAATACCCATCTTCGATATGAGGGAGCTGTAACCTATGGGGAACTGATTGCCAAAGGGTTGAAAGAACTGGGTGGAATTTATGGAAATCTGGTTCTGGAGGGTATTTAATTGTTGCTCCGACGAAAAAAGTTCAGGCAGAAAATGGCGTAAAATCAAGGAAAAACGGAAGTAAAAAAAGAAAAAGGAAAAAAAGTGAAAAAAGCTGTTGACAGATGCAAACCTTTTTGTTAAAATAATCCTTGCCGTCAGCGATGACGGGTCGCTTGGAGAGATATCGAAGTGGTCATAACGAGGCGGTCTTGAAAACCGTTTGTCCGCAAGGGCGCGTGGGTTCGAATCCCACTCTCTCCGCTCCTGAGGACGCAGTACCTCCTCAGTGGAAGCAATGAAACGGCTGATGCGGGACTGAACACAAGAGATTACTTCTTTAACTATATATTGTAAAATGAGAATCAACTAACTTGTGGAGAAGTACCCAAGTGGTCGAAGGGACACCCCTGGAAAGGGTGCAGGTCGTTAATAGCGGCGCGAGGGTTCAAATCCCTCCTTCTCCGTTCGGGAAACGAAGTTTCCCACAATTGAAAACGAAAGTTTTCGATGACAAAAACGAAAGTTTTTGCGATTGAACGAAAGCTCAATGGTTTGAACGAAGTTCAATAGATTGAGCAAAGCTCAATGGTTTGAGCGAAGCTCAAACTGGTACCTTGACAAATAAACAGTAATGCAACCCTGAAGATTCCAAAAGCGGAAAAGCGAAAGCTTGGAAGCAAAGAGAAATTCAGAGAACTATCCAAACACAAGTAAGAATGCCAGAAGAAATTTTGGCAG
>ENA-UESE01000336-UESE01000336.1-human-gut-metagenome-genome-assembly--contig:-NODE-336-length-64923-cov-12.695216_pt1 | contig 64923 bp, 75 predicted proteins | sample MGYA00242995_ERZ507996 | MGnify/ENA primary metagenome ERZ507996 (study PRJEB26167, sample SAMN06115489) | human gut metagenome | host: Homo sapiens | place: China:Sichuan | collected 2015-04-15...
TCCAGAAACCGCAGCACGTTGTCCAGATTGTCCAGCGGCTCGCCGATGCCCATCAAAACGATATTGGAAATGGGCAGGCCGGAGTCCTTCTGGGCGAAGATCACCTGATCCAGAATTTCAGACGGTGTCAAATCTCTTACCTTGCCAGCAATGGTAGACGCGCAAAAAGCGCACCCCATCCGGCAGCCCACCTGAGAGGAAACACAGACAGTATTTCCGTGGTGGTACTGCATGACCACCGTCTCGATGCAGTTGCCGTCCAGCAGCTGCCACAGGTACTTCACGGTGCCGTCCAGCTTGGAGACCTGTTTACGGGCCACGGAGGGCGCCGTGATATAACACCGCTTCTTCAGAGTTTCCCGCAGGGACTTGGAGAGATTGGTCATCTCGTCAAAGGAGGTGACGCCCTTATGGAGCCAGGTAAAGACCTGCTTGCCCCGGAAGGCCGGTTCCCCCATCGCCTTCAGGGTCGCCGTCATTTCCTCCAGGGTCTGGGATTTCAAATCGATCATATCGTCCTCGTTATTTCCGCTTCATGCGGCAGATGTAAAAGCCGTCGGTACCGTGGCGCTGGGGCCAGAGGGTCAGCTGCCCCTCCGCCTCCCCTACCGGCGCCGGCAGGGTGAAGCCGTCCCGGCAGAAATCGCTGTGCTCCGTCAGGAAGGCGTCCGTCACCTGCTCGTTTTCCTCCGGCAGAATGGTGCAGGTGGAATACACCAGCACGCCGCCGGGGGCCACATACCGGGCGGCGTTGTCCAGCAGCGCCGTCTGGATCACCGGCAGGATGAAGAGGTCGTCCGCCTTTTTGTAGCGGACGTCCGGCTTCTTCCGGATGATGCCCAGACCGGAGCAGGGAGCATCCACCAGCACCGTGTCAAACCGCTCCGCCCATTCCGGGCGGAACACCCGGCCGTCTCCGGCGGAGGTGGTAATAGAGGTCAGGTCCAGCCGGGCCGCGCCCTCCTGAATTCGTTTCAGCTTGTTTTCGTGGAGGTCGCAGGAGACGATTTCCCCTTTGTCCTCCATGGCAAAGGCGGCGCTGAAGGACTTGCCGCCAGGGGCGGCGCAGAGATCCAGCACCTTTTGCCCCGGCTGCACGCCGGCGATCAGGGACACCAGCCGGGCGGCGGGGTCTTGCACCAGCAGTTTACCCTCCCGGAAGGGGGCCAGTGTGGTCAGGTCTCCGGCTCCGGTCAGTTCCAGGCAACCGGGCACCCAAGGGTGGGGGGTTGCTTTCACGCCCCAGCCTTCCAGTTCCTTTATCAGGCTTTCCGCGTTGGTTTTCAGGGGGTTGACCTGTACCGTCAAAGGCGGGGTATCGTTATTCGCCGCCAGGAATGCTTCTGTCTCCTCCCGGCCTAAAATCGACAGCAGCCGCTTCACCAGCCATTTGGGATGACTGTACCGGATGGAGAGGTATTTTGCCTCGTCCCGCTCCGGGATGGGCGGCAGCGCCGTCTTATTTTGAGCGATCTTGCGGAGCACCGCGTTCACAAGGCCGGACGCCTGCCCTCTGCCGGAGATCTTCGCCAACTCCACGGAGGTGTTCACCGCCGCGCTGTCCGGCACCCGATCTAAATATAAGATTTGATATGCACCCAGACGCAGGATCTCCAGCAGCGGCGGCTGAAGATGATCCGGCTTCTGGGAGCAGTACGCGCTGAGGTAGAAATCCAACAACTGCTGGTTCTGGACCACGCCGTAAACCAATCGGCTGCACAGCGCCGCCTCCGGGCCCACCAGACCGTCTCGGCCTAACTGAGCTTTCAGAGCGGCGTCCGCCCAGGCATGGTTATTCCGACAGGACATCAGGACCCGCAGGGCCGTTTCCCGGGCGCCCATCAGTTGTCCCTCCGTCCGCGGTTATTGCGGCCCACAAAGATGAGCACATAGCGCAGCAGCTGCAAGGCGGACATCAACAGCGCAGCCACATAGGTCAGCGCAGCCGCCTTCAGCACCTTCCGTGCGCCGGGAAGCTCATCGTCATACAAAAGCTGTTCGTTTTCCAGCGTCTGCAAGGCCCGGTGGGAGGCGTTGAACTCCACCGGCAGGGTAATAAGCTGAAAAATCGTGGTCAGGGAGAACAGCAAAATGCCCACCAAAAACAAGGACTGGCTGTACAGGACCATGCCCACCAGCAGCAGGATGAAAGAAAACTTGGAGCCGATCTGGGTGGCGGGGATAATGGCCGTCCGCAGCCGCACCGGGCCGTAGTTTTCCGCGTACTGCACGGCGTGACCGGCCTCGTGGGCCGCCACGCCCACCGCCGCGATGGAGGTGGAGTTGTAGACGTTTTCCGACAGGGAAATGCTGTTGTCACGGGGATCGTAGTGATCCGTCAGGCTGCCGGAGCAGGGCCGGATGGCCACGTTGTAGACGCCGTGGGCCCGCAGCACCGCCTCCGCCGCCTGCGCGCCGGTGAGACGCCGCCGGTTGGCGACGCCGCTGTACCGCTTGAAGTTTCCGCTGACCTGCGCCTGCGCCCACAGGGACAGCAGGAGCACCGGGATCAGCAGAATGCAGTAGATATTATTCGCTAAAAAATCGCCGTAACCGCCGTAATAACCGTAATAAGGCATGGCGTTCCTCCAATCAGATATTCATGGGATGGCCCAGCAGATAGGCCGCCGCGCTCATGCGCTTGCCGCCCTCCGCCTGAAGCTCCGTGATCCAAAGGCTCTGCCCGTCGCCGCAGGCCACCTCGATGCCCTTCTTTCCGGCGGAAAGCAGCGTACCGGGCGTCTTGTCCGTAGCCGTGCCAACGGCTGTTTTGTAAATTTTGAACCGCTGGCCCGCCAGTTCCGCCGTGGCGCAGGGCCAGGGGATCAGTCCCCGCACCTGATTGCGGATGGCCGCCACAGGCTTCGTCCAGTCAATAGGAGACAGCTCACGGGACAGCATGGGCGCAAAGGTGGCCTGTGTGCTGTCCTGCGGGGTCCGGGGGGCCGTCCCCGCCGCCAACAGGGGAAGGGCCTCCGCCAGCGCCTCCGCGCCGACCTTTGCCAACCGGTCCCACAGAGAGGGCAGATCCTCCTCCGGGTCGATGGGCGTTTTCGCCGTGAGGATCACATCACCGGCATCCAGTTCCTCTGCCATATACATGATGGAAACGCCGGTCTCCGCGTCGCCGTTGAGCATGGCCCAGTTGATAGGGGCAGAACCCCGGTATTTGGGCAGCAGAGACGCATGGACATTCACGCAGCCAAGGGGCGGCACGTCCAGAATGTCCTTGGGCAGGATGCGGCCATAGGCCACCACCACGATCAGCTCCGGGGCCAGAGATCTCACCAGTTCCAGGGCCGTGCCGTCCCGCAGCTTGGTCGGCTGGTACACAGTCAGGCCCTGTGACAAGGCATATTCCTTCACGGGGGAAAAGGTCACTTTGTTCCGGTTCCGGGGCTTATCCGGCTGGGTGAACACGCCGCAGATCTCGTGGCCGTCCTCCACCAGCCGTTTCAGAGACACCGCCGCGAAATCCGGCGTGCCCATAAACAGGATGCGCATTATTCCTCGTCCTCCAGATATTCCTTCAGTTCCTCGTCGGTGAGGAAGTGGTCGATGTGCTCCACGAACAGGTGGCCGTCCAGATGCTCGATCTCATGGCAGAAGGCCCGGGCTGTCAGGCCCTCGGCCTCCGCCTCGAACCAGTCGCCGTCCCGGTCCTGCGCCCGGACCCGCACCCGGTTGGGCCGGGTGACGATGCCCCACTTGCCGGGGACGCTGAGGCAGCCCTCCAGCCCGGTCTGTTCGCCGCTCTGGGCGATGATCTCCGGGTTGATGAGCTCTAAATATTCCTCCGCTTCCTCGTCCAGCACCAGACAGACCCGGCGCAAGATCCCCACCTGGGGTGCCGCCAGTCCCGCGCCGTTGGCGTCTGCCAGCGTCTCCGCCATATCGTCCAGCAGGTCATGCAGCCGCCGGTCAAATTTTGTCACCGGGCGGCAGACCTTTGTCAGACACTCGTCGCCCTGTTCTACGATCTTTCGTAATGCCATGAATGGCACCTCCTTGATTTGATCACGGCGGTCAGTCCGCCGCGTTATGGTCCACAAACAGATTCATGCCCCGGTTGGCGCTGTCTTTGGCGAAGTCTTTTTGCAGCCATGCCAGCATTTCCCGGGTGGCCTTGTCATTCTTTCCCACCAGTGTGCAGCGGTAGCGGAACCGGTTATTCACCTTCACCACCGGCGCGGGGGCGGGGCCTAAGACCTCCGGCTCTCCGGCGGCCAACTCCGGCCGCCTGCAAAGCTGCCGCAGCGTCTCCCGGACGGACACGGCGGCCCGGAGCACCCGGCCCTCCTCCGTTCCGGAAACGGTGACAGTGAAAAGGTCCGCAAAGGGAGGATACCGCCGCAGCCGGCGCATCCGGATCTCGCTTTCGTAAAAAGCGTCATAATCCTGCCGGGCGGCGCACCGGATCACATCGTTCCCCGGCGTGTAGGTCTGGATCACGGCCCGGCCGGTTTTCCCGCCCCGGCCCGCACGGCCTACCACCTGGGTCAGCAGGCTGAAGGTACGCTCCGCCGCCCGGTAATTGTCCACATACAGGGAAATATCCGCGGAGAGAACGCCCACCAGCGTTACGTTTTCAAAATCCAGTCCCTTCGCCACCATCTGCGTCCCCAGCAGAATGGGGACACGCTCCCGCTCAAAGGTCTGCAGGATCTCCTCATGGCCCCCGGCGGTGGTATCGGCGTCCATCCGCAGGATGCCCGCCTCCGGGAACAGCTCCCGCAGTTCTTCCTCCACCTTCTGGGTGCCGGCGCCAACATGCTTCATCCAGCCGCCGCATTCCGGGCAGGTGTCCGCCGCCGGCTCGGAGTGTCCGCAGTAGTGGCACATCAGCCGCCCGTTGGCGGAATGATAGGTCATGGCGGTGCTGCACCGGGGACACTGGGGCACATAGCCGCACTCGCCGCACAGCAGCATCCGGCTGCTGCCCCGGCGGTTCAGAAACAGGATACTCTGCTCCCCCGCCGCCAGATTTTTTTCCAGCTCCTGCCGCAGTGGGGTGCTGATCAGGCCCGGGTTGCCGTTCAGGATCTCCTGCCGCAGATCCGCAATGAGGACCTCCGGCAAGGCGTTTTCGTTGTAGCGCCGCCGCAGCAGCGCCTTTTGATAGTTTCCCTGCTCCGCCGCCCAAGCGGTCTCCACCGTAGGCGTAGCGGAACCGAACACCAGCGCCGCCTTCTCCCGGACGCAGAGGTATTTGGCGACCTCCCGGGCATCGTACCGGGGTACGTTTTCCGACTGATAGCTTCCCTCCTGCTCCTCGTCCATGATGATGAGGCCCAGATTTTTCAGGGGCGCGAACAGAGCGGAGCGGGTCCCCAGCACCACGTCCACCTCTCCCCGGCGGATGCGTTTCCACTGGTCATAGCGCTCCGTCATTTTCAGGGAGCTGTGGAGCATGGCCACCCGGCTGCCGAAGTAGGAGCTGAATTTCCGCATCATCTGCGGCGTCAGCACGATCTCCGGCACCAGCACCATAGCGGTTTTTCCCAACGCCAGCGTTTCCTGCACCAAGCGCAGGTAGACCTGCGTCTTACCGCTGCCGGTAACACCGTGCAGCAGCGTAACCGACGGCTTTGCCGCCTGTACCCGGCCTAAAATCTCTTCAAAGGCCCGCTGCTGTTCTTCGTTCAAAACGATCTCCGGCCCCGGCTCCACATCGTCCAAGGACGGCACCCGCAGTTCTTCTTCCTCGGAAAAGGCGATCAGTCCCGCCTTCTCCATGGTCTTCAGCGTTCGGGCGGAGGCCCCGGTATAGTAGCTGACCTCCGCTGCCGGGGTCCGTCCCGCCGTGGCTAAGAAGTTCACTACCTCGTACCGCGCCGGGGCGGAGCGGCGCTTTGGCTCCGTCAGAGCGTAGGCGTCCTCCGTGTTGACCGCCAGCTCCACCATCCGGTGGGACTTATCGGCGATCTTGCGCTTGGCATCCGTCTCGCAGGCGAGGATCTCCGCCTTTTTCATGGCCTTGAGGGGCTTTTCCGCCCCGTCGCCCAAGGCGTCCCGCAGGACGCGGATATCCGCCTTGCCGCCCTGCTTTTCCAGCAGATCCAACACCTGCCACGCGCCGGGGATGCCCACGGCGGCGGAGCGGGCGGTCTCCGGCTCCATAGCCAGTGACCAAATCTCCCGCAGACCGTACCACAGTCCGGCGGGGAGAATGGTTTTCACCGCCTCGAACACTGTGCAGAAATACCGGCCCCGCATCCACAGCGCCAGGTCGATACCGGCCTTATCCAGCACCGGCTCCGGGTCCAAAACCTGCCGGATGGCCTTGCTCCCCGGCAGCTTCGGCTCCTGAACACGGGCCAGGATCAGGCCCTCGCTCTCCTTATTGCCCCGGCCAAAGGGCACCATGACCCGAACGCCGGGGACGGCCGCCGCTGCCAGCGCGTCCGGCACCAGATAGCTATACGGCTTATCAATGGAATAGGGCGCGGCGCTGACCGCAACCTTTACCATGTCCGCGGTCTCCATGCCTCGCCCTCCTCCAATGCTGTGTTCGATCAGTTATCGACAGAAATGGTCAGATCCATACCGCTGGCGTCGATCTTGCCGTCCGCCACCTCATGGATGGCCAGCGTCACAGGCTTCTCTTCCAGCTGGATGCCGGCCTCCTCGGCGTCATCGGCGATCTGGCGGGCGCGAAGGGCCACCACGTTCACCAGCATATAGCGGTTGGGGATGTGGCTTTTCAGCTTGTTCATAGCAGGATACAGCATCATAATAGTTTACTTCCAATCTGCCGTTGTGCGGCTTTAATTTTTTATTATATCAGGGAACAAACGGCGGTCACTCCGCCAGAACAGACATACGCTCCTTGGGCTTGCAGTGCTCGGCGGTGATGATGGCGTCCAGCTCCCGGACGGCATCCTCCACCGTATCGTTGATGACAAAATAATCGTAGGTATGGGCAGTCTGGAACTCCACCTTGGCCCGGAGCAGACGCTTCTGCACTTTCTCCGGATCGTCGGTGCCGCGGTCCTTCAGACGGCGTTCCAGTTCCTTCCAGCTGGGCGGGGCGATGAAGATCTTCACCGTGTCGGGCCGCTTGCTGGTGACCTGTAAGGCGCCTTGCACCTCAATGTCCAGGATCACATCCTGCCCCTTATCCATGGCCTCATCCACGAACCGCTTGGGGGTGCCGTAGAAGTTACCCACATATTCGGCGTATTCCAGAAACTGGTCCATGGCGATCCACTTGCGGAAGGACTCCGCATCCATAAAATGATAATGGATGCCGTCCAGTTCACCGGGCCGGGGGTCTCTGGTGGTGGCGGATACTGAAAAATACAGGTTCTTCCGCTTCTCCAGCAGAGCGCTGAGCACCGTGCTCTTGCCTACGCCGGATGGGCCGGAAATAATAAACGTTTTTCCTCTCATGATCCCTCTCCCTCTTGCTCCTTCGGGCTGAACCGCTCCGGCGGCAGCGCCGATAAAATCACGTGATCGCTGTCCATGATGAAAATGGACGCGGTCTTGCGGCCGTAGGTGGCGTCAATGAGCATACCGCGCTCCCGGGTCTCCTGCACCATTCGCTTGATAGGCGCGGAATCCGGGCTGACGATGGCCACCAGCCGCTCCTGAGATACCAGATTTCCAAAACCGATGTTGATCAGCTTCATGGCTTACTCCACGTTCTGAACCTGTTCTCGCATCTTCTCCACCTCTGCCTTGAGGCCAACCACCACCTGAGCGATGGCCACGTCGCAGCACTTGGAGCCGATGGTGTTGGACTCCCGGTTGACCTCCTGAATCAGGAAGTCCATCTTCCGGCCCATAGGCTCATCGGATTCCAGCATGGTCCGCAGCTGGGCCACATGGCTCCGCAGGCGGACGGTCTCCTCGTCCACGGCCACCTTATCGGCGTAGATGGCAGCCTCCTGCAGGATCCGCTGAGGATCGATGGTGGTGCACTGAAGCACTTCCTCCATCCGGGCCGTCAGCTTGGCGCGGTACTCCGTCACAGTCTCCGGGGAACGCTGCTCCACCTGAGACGTATAGTTCTCAATATAGGTCAGACGGTTGCCGATGTCCTCCGCCAGCTTCCGGCCCTCCACGGCCCGCATGGCATTGTAGGCTTCCAGCGCCTGCTCTGCCACGGCGCACAGGTCGGCGGACACCGTTTCCAGATCCTCGTCCTCCTTCGTCACCGTCAGGACGTCCGGGAACCGGGAAAGCTGCTCCGGCGTCACCTTGGACTCCGTGCCGCAGACCTCAGACAGCTCTGCCAGTGCAGCGGCATACTGGGCCGCCAGTTCCCGGTTCACCGTGACCTTGGCCACGTCTGCGGCGGAGGCGTCCACCGTGATGAACACATCCACCTTGCCCCGGGAAATTGCCTTTTGCACGCACTGCTTCACGGCATCCTCCGCAAAGCTGTACATCCGGGGCATCTTCACGGTGCAGTCCAGATACCGGTTGTTGACGGAGCGGACCTCCACGGTGATATCCCGCTTGTTCCGCACCTCTCTCGCCCGACCGTAGCCGGTCATGCTTTTGATCATGCTGATTCCTCCTATTTTACGGGGAAACGCCTTCCGCAAACGGTCATTCTTCCCTGTCAGAGCACGTTTCCGCCGGTTTTACACGTTATTTATCAGCAGTAGCAGCAGATTGGCACACTGCCGCTGCAAAGTGACCACAGGCAGCACATAGGCAGGCACAGATTACTGCCGCACAGTTCCGTCCCAAAGGTGGTTCCACCCGGCGTGTAAGCCTGTCGGGGGCCGTTTTCCATATAGTCCAGCGCCCGCTGATATTCCAGATTGCCGGGGTCCATCTGGCAGGCGGTCTCATAATAGCGCTTGGCTTCGTCCATCCAGCCCCGGCGGGCACATACAACGCCCTTCAGGAAATTCCACTCGGCATTGTGGTTGCTGTAATTGGTGAGCAGCGCCTCCGCCCGGCCAAGATCTCCCAGCTGGATGGCATAGCGCACCTGCTGAAACACACTGTCCCCGCCGGAGTAGCTCTGGCCGCCGTACCCGCCATAGGCGTTCTGGCGATAGCCGCCGGCGGGACTGTCTCCCCGTCCGCTGCGCTCCTTGGTGATCTGCTCGTAAGCGGCGTTGATATCCTTCATCTTCTCTTGCGCCAGATCAGCCAGAGGGCTGTCATGGTAATTGTCCGGATGATATTTCCGGGCCAGATTCCGGTAAGCCTTTTTGATTTCCTCATCGGTGGCGGTCCGGGGAACTCCCAGAACTTCGTATGGATCGTTCATTCGGTTTCCTCAATCTCTCTGATATTCTTTCTGCTGGGGCGATGGAAGCTGCCGTCCAGCACGGCTTTTCCCACCTGAAACAGCCCTCCGTAAAAGGTGGACTGCAGGACCGGCGTCCACACGCCGAAATCCCACAGCTCAAAGGCTGCGGCCATCTGGTGGATGGAATGGTCCAGGGTCGTGGCAAAGTCCCTGCGGCTCTCCGGCGTCCATGTGCCGTCTGTCAGTCCGTACCGCAGAGCTACCGGATTATAATTGCCGCTCTCCGCATCTTTTTTCAAATCGTCTGCCCCGTCGATCAGATAGATCCAGCGGCCCAGATGATACAAAAGCTGCTCCATGATCCGCTTCCGGACGGGGTCTGTCAACTCCTCCGCCGCGCTGGAAAGCAATACGGCAAAGCTGTCGGCAGCCTTGTCCATAGACGGGTCCTTTGCCTGCTCCAATGCGCTCAGGAGCTGAAGCTGGCGGCGCACCGCCTGATCGAATTCCGGCCGCAAGGCCGCCGCCCGTTTGTAAGCGGATTCCAGCAGGCGGGCGCCTGCCCGGTATTTCAGGCCGGAGGCCCAAGCGTGATCCTCCACGCCGTCCCGCAGCTGCCAGTAGGCTAAGATCACGCTCTCGTCCGCCGCCAGCTCCATAGCAGCGGTAGGCTCTAAAAATGGCCGCTTTTTTATTGGACTGGTATAGCACCGCCCGGCTCCCTGCGCCCCTGCCGTCCCATCGGACAGCAGGATGGCAAGATAGGTAAAATCGTAGTTCAGGATGAAGCGGGCAGCTTGTCCGTACCGCCGGGACAGGGTGTGGCACAGTCCGCAGTACATGGCGCGGAACCGGTCCAGTTCCTCCTCCGGCAGATCCCGGATGGAGGGCCGCACATATCCGAACATCAGAACACCCGCACGATGGTAAAGGACAGCCCGCCCCGGGCCTTCACCCGGCGGTCATACCAGATGGCCAGCAAAATTCCCAGCACCGCTCCGGCCACCGCCGCGGTATACTGCACAGCCACGCTGGTGTTGCAGGCCAGCATGATCAGGTATCCCGCCAAAAACAGGATCACCGGGATCAGGTAAACAAAGCTGACGATCTTGAGCATTTTCTTCGTGTCGCTCTCCACCACCACCTTCTGACCCGGCCGGGCGCCGACGGTGTTCAGCGCCTTGACGTAAACGGAAACGCCGCTGACGCCGCAGCCCGCGCACTCCTCGCAGTCATGGCCGCAGGCGGACTTCCGGGGAACGGAGATCTCTGCGTGGGTATCGTCCAAAATTCTTTCAACTGTTGCAATCTGTGTCATGGTATCGCTCCTAATTTTCTGTCAAATGCTGTGGGCCGCGCCGGTTCAGGATTCGGGAATACGGACCTGAATCTGATAGGTCCCGGAAACGCCGATGGTCTTTCCGTCTCCCACCCGGACCTGAGCCGGGATCATATAGGTGCCGGAGGCCACCGCGTAATCGCTGAGATCCGCCACCACCGCCACATCTTCACCGGTGATGCCCTCCATCTCCGCCGCTGTGCCGAATATCCGCACGGAGAGTTCCTGTGTCAGAAGTTCCACGTTCCGGCTGGCCGAGGCGTTTTCCACCCGGATGTTGTGAGTGGTCACATCCGCCACCGTCTTATCCGGATAGCCGATCTCCAGTGTGGCCCGGGTCACGCCGCTGAGGTTCTCGCAGCCGTCCGGCACCAGAATGGCGTAGCTGTGGCTGGTGCTTTCTGTGGTCACGCTGAGCAGATCAAAGCTGTCCAGCACAATGGAATCCATATCGTTCAGAACAGAGGCGTCACCGGAAACCACAACGCTCTCCGGCTTGATGGCCCAGATCATGTCCTCCAGCTGTGCGCCGGGAGCTTCCTTGAAGTCCACCGTCAGCTTCAGCTCCTTGGTGACGTACACCGGCAGAGTCGCCTGGATCTGACCCGCCTCGGCATGGATGCCGGAGAGGTTCAGCACCTGGCCGTCCTCATCATAGAACTGATAATCCAGATCCGCCGTGACGGTCTCCTTGGTATTCTTTCCGATGTCAAAAATCACCTTGGCATAGCTGACCTTGGCAATTTCCTCTTCCTGGCCCCGGACGGCGATGCTGGTCTGAGAAAGCTGGACCTTACCGGCGGAATAGCCCTCCGCCACATTGCCGGTGAGCTCGCAGCGCAGCTCCACTTCCTTATGGCTCAGTTCGCAGATATTGACCGTGGCCATATAGAGGCTCTGCTCCTCTACCGAGGTATTGCCGGAGTTGAATTTCCGGTCCGTATAGGTCAGATCCGGCTTCACGCTCTGGACGCCGGCCTCCGTGATACTGGCCAGATTGGCCGTTACCCGGATCTTGGAACGATCCAGTTGAACAATGTGCCGCCGGTTTCCCTTAAAGATGATGTCGATGGTGGTGCTGGTACCGCTGTCCTCGCCTTCCGCCAGCATCAGCCCATTGTCTGCCAGTGCGTCCTGATTGATATACTCAATGGGGATCCCCGTAACGGTCTGGGTCACCACCCGGCCGTTGAATTCGTCCACATAGTACCAGATACCGGCGGCGATCACGATGGATAGGACCAGATACAGGATATTCCGCGGATTCTGTGTCTTACGCATCTTCCTCGCCTCCATTCTTTTTGCTCCGCAGGAGGTTCAGCAGGTTGAACTTCAGACGGTCCTCGCTGTCTTCCTCCCGGGGAAGCAATTCGTTCCGCAGGAGATTTTCCAGCGTCTCCGGCTTGAGATGCCGCTTGAGCATTCCGCCGATGGCCACGGAAATGGAGCCGGTCTCCTCGGAGACGATGACCACCACGGCGTCGGAGTTTTCACTCATACCGATACCGGCCCGATGGCGCATACCCAAGTCGCGGGAGAGGTTCACGTTCTTGCTCAGGGGCAGCATACAGCCAGCGCCCAGCACCCGCCCGTGGCGCACGATCACCGCGCCGTCATGCATGGGGGCCTTGACGAAGAAAATGTTTTTCAGCAGCTCGGCGGACACTGCCGCGTCCAGCACCGTGCCGCTGCGGACCATATCGTCCAGCAGGATCTCCCGCTCAAAGACGATGAGGGCGCCGGTGCGGCTCTGGGACATTTCCGTGCATGCCAGCACCGTCTGTCCGATGGCCTGTTCCATCGTGCTGGCGGATTCCTCATGGATGAAGAAGGCCACCAGACGGCGGCTGCCCACCTGCTCCAGTACCCGGCGGATCTCCGGCTGGAACAGAATGATGAGGGCCAGCAGGCCCAGATTGACCATGCGGGTCATGATGTAATTGATCCCGTTCAGATGCAGGGCAGAGGACAGCACCAGCGCCGCCAAAAAGATCAGCAGTCCCTTTACCAGACTGGCCGCCTTGGTGCTCTGCACCAGTGTGAAAATTTTATAGAGGACAAATGCCATGATGGCAATATCCAATATATCTGAAATCCGAATGGTCAGCAGATACCGGACGACCCAGCCGCTGACCTGCGCGAACGTTACATTCATCGCTCCAACTCACCTCTCTGCGGGTTATAGGCATTCATTTTTATATTATAGAGAAGCGGACTGTAAAATTCAAGGAAAACCGTTAAAAATTCATGGTCCGTTCAGAATTATTTTCCGGTTTTCATGGATATCTCCCTCCGTTTCCGCTTCAGAACAGGAAAAACCCGGAGCACTGCTCCGGGCTTGAGACTGTCGATAAAGTGGTAAATTCTCCGCGACGGTAAGGTAGGGCAGCCGTTAGCGGCTCCGCCGCTTTACGGATGCTGCATACCCCTTGCGGGTGAAAGGTGTGCGCGGGAAACCCAAGAGAGGGAAACGGGCGATGCGCCGCCAGCGGCAGAGAAAGCGAGCCCGTTTCGAGGAAGGCCCCGATTTCCGGGCGCAAAGCGCACGGAAACCGGCTGGGCCGACGGTGTATTCCTGCCCCGCGCGGGGGAGAAAAGGCTTTTTCGACACGCTGAAGCCCGGAGCTGTGCTCCAGGCTTTCAGTTTGTCTTGGGTCTTATCTCCGGAGAATATCTCCCACGGCCTCCGCCAGCCGGTCCGCCTCCTGAGGCGTGTTGAAGGCGGAAAAGCTGACCCGGACCGTGCCAGTGTCCAGCGTCCCGGCGGTGCGGTGGGCCAGCGGCGCGCAATGCAGCCCCGCCCGCACCGCGATCCCCCGCCGCGCCAGCGCTTCGCCCACGGTCTCCACGTCCCGCCCCGGCACCCGGAAGGACACCACTCCCGCCTGGGCCAGACAGCCGGGATGGGCGAACACCTCTACCCCGGGCAGCCGGCGCAGACTCTCCGCCGTCCGGCAGGTCAGGGCATGTTCATGGCGCAAAATGGCCTGTGTCCCCTGTCGGCGGACAAAGCGAATGCCCGCCAGCAGGCCTGCAATCCCTGGCATATTGTGGGTCCCGGCCTCTATGCGGTCCGGCAGGAAGTCCGGCATCTCCTGACTGAGAGAAATACTCCCCGTGCCGCCCTCCAGCAGCGGTCTCGGGATCTGACCGTCCCCGCACAAGAGCACGCCGGTGCCCTGTGGGCCGTACAGCCCCTTGTGTCCCGGCATGGCAATATACGCCGCCCCAAGGCTTTTCATATTGATCGGCAGGATACCGGCAGACTGGGAGGCGTCCACGATCAGCGGCACGCCACGGCTGCGGCAAAGCGCCGCCACCTTTTCAACGGGCTGGACAAAGCCGAACACATTGGACACATGATTGCAGATCACAACGTCCACGCCGGGCGCGATCAACTCATCAAAGGCCCGGATCGCTGCCTCCTGATCGAACAGCGGTCCGCCTGCTGCGGACACCTTGGCTTTTAGGGCCGTCAGCGGTCGGGTGACGGCGTTGTGCTCATATCCGGAGATCACCACCCGTCCGCCGGGGGGCACCAAACTTTTGATGGCAATGTTCAGGGCATGAGTGGCGTTCAGTGTAAAGGCCACGCCCTCCGGGCCGTCAAGGCCAAACAGCTCCGCCAGCTCCGTGCGGCACCGGAAGGCGGTGTCCGCAGCCCGCATAGCCAGCGGATGCCCGCCCCGCCCCGGCGAACTCATAGAGGCCAGCGCCTCCGTCATGGCCCGCCCCACCGCAGGCGGCTTTTGGAAGGTGGTGGCCGCGCTGTCCAGATAGATCATAGGCCCATCTCCTGAATATCCCCGCCCCGCTGCACATAGATCCGCAGGGGGCCAAGTCCCTCCCGCCGCAGGATCGGCAGGGCCGCTCCCAGATCGTAGGGCGAGATCCGCACCACATAGGCGCAGCCCAGATCCGTCAGGTCACGGGGCGCCCGAAAGAGCTGGCTGCGGATCCCTGCACGGTTCAGCGCTCTTTGCATCCGCTGCGCATACGTCACGGAGCGGGCAAGGATCAGATCATATTCCACACTTGTTCCTCCTTCTCTTCGCTCTTTCTGCGACGCGAGCATACCGGCCTTACGTCCGGTATGGCAGCGTAGAAAAAAGGAGACGTACCGAATGTACGTCTCCTTGTAATATATGCACTGTAACGGTCATTTGACCGTCTCGATCAAAGCCACGGCATGGGCCGCCATCCCGGAGCCGTCCCCTGTGAAGCCGAGGCCCTCCTCCGTGGTGGCCTTCACGTTCACCCGCTCCGGGTCGATGTGCAGCGCCATTGCTATGTTTTCCGCCATCTGCTGCCGGTAGGGGCCTACCTTCGGAGCCTGCGCCAGCAGCGTGGCGTCGATATTCACCACGGCGCAGTCTTTTTCCGCCAGCAGCCGTCCTACCTCCGCCAGCAGCTTCAGACTGGAAATACCGGCGTAGGCCGGGTCCGTATCCGGGAACAGCTTGCCGATGTCCCCCAGCCGGGCAGCCCCCGTCAGAGCGTCCATCACGGCGTGGACCAGTACATCCGCGTCAGAATGGCCTAAAAGTCCCTTTTCGTAGGGGATCTCCACGCCGCCTAAGATGAGTTTGCGGCCCTCCGTCAGCCGGTGGACATCATATCCGTGTCCAATTCGCAGGTCTGTCATCAGCGTCCCTCCCGTTCCGCTAAAATAGCCTCCGCGATCACCAGATCCACTGGGGTGGTGATCTTCAGATTTTCCTCGTCGCCGTCGATGAGATAGACCACCTTCCCAAGCCGCTCCACAGCGGAGCAGTCATCGGTGACGGGCACCTCGTTTTCCAGCGCCGACTGCAAGGCCGCCTTCAGCAGATCCGTCTCAAACACCTGGGGTGTCTGCACCGCCCGGAGGGTACTGCGGTCCGGGGTACCGGTCACAGCGCCGTCCTCGGCCACGGTCTTGATGGTGTCCTTCACCGGCACCGCCGGGGCCGCCGCGCCGCACTTGGCCGCCGCCTCCACCGTGCGGTCGATGAGCGCCGGCGTTACCAGCGGGCGGGCGCCGTCCTGCACCGCCAGCAGCTTCGCCTCCGGGGAGGCTTCCAATGCCGCCAGCAGCACGGAATGGCACCGGCTCTCACCGCCCCGCACCACCTTGCTGCATTTTGTAATGCCGTAGGTCTTGCACAGGGTCGAGATGTCCACCAGTGCGTCCTCCCGGGCGGCAATGACGATCTCATCGATAGCGGCTGCCCGCTGTAACGCTGTCAGGGTCCGCATCAGGACAGGAACATTGTCCAGAAATTCCATCAGCTTGTCTGTGCCGCCCATACGGCTGGAGCTGCCTGCCGCCGCCACCAGCGCCGTGCAGAATGGCCGGTTGGCCTCCCTTATTTTCCGAAACAGGGAACGCATGATCCCCTCACCCCTTTTTGTCTATGTTTTTCCTGACCAGCCACATAGCCGCCAGCAGTACGGCAGCCAGAACCGCCGTAATGATCCCCTGAATTTCTAAATCCACATACCAGGGTGCCGACTGCATAGCGTACAGATCCGGACGGACCTTAAAATCAAAGTACAGGTAGATACATCTCCCTAAAAATACACCGATGCTGCATCCAAGAAAGAGCTTCAGTGTCGCGTACAGCCGCTTCATTTCAGCAGCTCCGCGAACTCGTCCTCCGTCAGCACGGGGACGCCCAACTGCTGGGCCTTTGTCAGCTTGCTGCCCGCAGCCTCGCCCGCCACCACATAGGTGGTCTTTTTCGACACGGAGCCGCTGGCCTTGCCCCCCCGGAGGACGATCTCGTTCTCCGCCGTTTTCCGGTCGAACCGGGTCAGGGAGCCGGTGAGCACAAAGGTCATGCCGGCAAAGCGGTCATCCACCTTCTGAACGGTGCTGTCCATATTGACCCCAGCGGCCTTCAGCCTTGCGATCAGGTCCTTGGCCTGAGGCTGGTTCAAATAGTCCACAATGCACTTGGCCGTGATCTCGCCCACATCCGGGATCTCCGTCAGCTCCTCTGTCGGAGCGGCGGTCAGGGCATCCAGAGTCCCAAAGTGCCGGGCCAGCACAGCGGCGGCCTTCTCCCCCACCTGACGGATGCCCAAGCCGTAGATCAGCTTGCTGAGGTCATTGGCTTTGGATTTTTCAATGGCCCGGATCAGATTCTCCGCCGACTTCGCCCCCATGCGGTCCAGCTGGGCCACATCCTGTGCATGGAGGTCATAGAGATCCGCCACGTTGGCGATGAGTCCGTTTTCCACCAGCTGGGCCACCACCGCCGGGCCAAGGCCCTCAATGTCCATGGCGTCCCGGCTGGCAAAGTGGGTGATGTTCCGCTGAAGCTGGGCGGGACACTCCGCGCCGGTGCAGCGGAGGGCCGCGCCGTCCTCGTCCCGGACCACCGGCGCGCCGCAGACCGGGCACACCTCCGGCAGGGTGTAGGGCCTCGTCCCCTCCGGGCGCTTTGTCAGATCCACGGACAAAATCTCCGGGATGATCTCTCCCGCCTTCTGCACCAGCACCGTATCTCCGATGCGGATGTCCTTCTCCGTGATGAAATCCTGATTGTGGAGGGTAGCACTGGTCACGGTGGTGCCCGCCAGACGCACCGGGGTCAGTACCGCCTTGGGCGTCAGGACGCCGGTGCGCCCCACCTGCACCACGATGTCCGTCACCGTGGCGTATTTCTTCTCCGGGGGATACTTATAGGCCACGGCCCACTTGGGGAATTTGGCCGTGGAGCCGAGGATCGTGCGGTCCGACAGGCTGTTCACCTTCACCACCGCGCCGTCAATATCAAAGGGATAGTCCATCCGCTCGTCGTTGATCCGGAAGATCTCCGTCTGGATCTCCGATGTGCCGCGGAGGGTCTTGTGGGGGATGACCTTGAACCGCTGGGAGGCCAGATAGTCAAGGGTCTCCGCGTGGGAGGTGAATTCCCGGCCCTCCGCCAACTGCAAATTGAACACGGCGATGTCCAGCTGCCGCTGGGCGCAGATCTTGGAATCCAGCTGCCGCAAAGACCCGGCGGCGGCGTTCCGGGGGTTGGCCATCAGAGGCTTGCCCTCCAGCTCCCGCTTGGCGTTGATGCTCTCAAACACGGACCGGGCCATGTAGACCTCGCCGCGGACGATGAGCCGAGGCAGCTTTTCCGGCAATGTCATGGGAATGGAACGGACGGTGCGGAGGTTTTCCGTCACGTCCTCGCCCACCCGGCCGTCTCCCCGTGTAGCGCCCCGGACAAACACGCCGTCCCGGTATTCCAGGGCCACGGACAAGCCGTCCACCTTGGGCTCCACGGAATATTCCGCCATGGGGCCGAGGGCCTCCTCCATCTTCTCGCAGAAGGCGGCTACCTCCCCCTCGTTGAACACATCCTGAAGGCTTTCCAAGGGCACCTCATGGGTGTAGGGCTGGAAGGAATCCAGAATTTTGCCGCCTACCCGCTGGGTGGGGGAATCCGGTGTGATCTCCTCCGGGTGCTCCGCCTCCAGTTCCTCCAGGCGGCGGTTCAGACGGTCATATTCATAGTCCGGGATCACCGGGGCGTCTAAAACATAATAAAGATACCCCTGTTCCGTAAGATAGGCCCGCAGAAAGGCCAGTTCGTCCTTGTAATCGGCAAACTCCGTGCGAAATTCCATGGAGCGTCCTCCTTAGTCTTTGTTGAGTATGTAATCCTTGGCGTCGCCGGCATAGGCGTCCGGGTCCGTCGCAAAATAGGTATAGGTCCCCGGCACCTCCCCCACGATCACCGTTTCCGCCACGGTGATCTCGTTGGTCACCTGCGTCACGGTGGAATATCCCGGAAGAAGGATGCTGACGTACACGTCGATTCGCAGGACGATCCTGTGCTTGGTCTGGTTGATCCCGGCGGACTCGAACTGGTTTTCAAACCGGGCCGACGAGGACCCCACCGACTCCATCCGCACGGAGATCCGAGGCCCCCGGCCCGCCAGCAGGGGCGAGCCCGTCAGGCTGCCCACCGGGATGGACAGTTCCCGGGCAGATACCTGATCAATGCGGCTGAGGATCAGGTCCAGAATCTGGGATTGCAGCCGATTGAAGGCCGCCATGTTGCTGCGGACCATGGTAATGCGGCCCTCGTTGTCCTTTTCGTAGCTCACCAGCTGTTCATAGGCGATCTGACCGCTGTCGATGGCCTCGTTCACCGCCTGATAGACGATGCGGTTCACGGCGTTGGATACCCGCGTGGTGGCAAGGCTCCCCAGCAGAGGCCGCATCTGTGCCCCCGCGTACAGGGCAAATGCCAACAGCCCGGATATGGCCAACAGCAGCAGCGCCCGCCGGATCTGGGGGCCATCCGGCCCCCGGTGATAGTAGAAAAATCCGGGACCCACAGCCCCACCTCCTCCGCTTTCGGCTCTTATCAGCTTATGCGGAAGGGCTTATTCATTATTTCAGTTCGTTGACGATAGCCTTGAACACCTGGCCCCGCTCCATGAAGTTGGCAAAGCGGTCAAAAGAGGTGCTGGCCGGGGAGAGAATCACCACATCCCCCGGCTGGGAGCGGGCGTCGGCAATGGCCACCGCCTCGTGGTAGTCCGCCACGTCGAGGATCTCCAAGCCGTGATAATTTTCCGCCTGCTCCACGGCCTCCCGGATCACCCCCGCCGTTTTGCCGCACAGCAGCAGCAGCTTGACGTGATCGTTCACCACAGGGCCGAGGGGGGCGTAGCTGATGCCCTTATCCTTGCCGCCGGCAATGAGGATCACCTGCTCTGGGAAGGAATTCAGGCCCGCGATGGTACGGCTGGGGCTGGACGCGATGGAATCGTTGTACCAGCGGACGCCCTTCCGGGTGCGGATCAGCTCGATCCGGTGCTCCACGCCGCCGAAGGTTTTCGCGATCTCCCGCATGGTCTCATAGCTGACCATCCCCCGCACGGCGGCGAAGGCCGCCATGTAGTTTTCAATATTGTGGACGCCGGGCAGCAGAATGTCTTTTGTCTCCATGATGGGCATCACAGCGCCGTTTACGGCTTCATAAATCACGCCGTTCTCGCAGAACACGCCGTTTTCCACCCGCTGCTTCCGGGAGAACCAACGGACCTCGCCCACCGCTTTCGCGGCCTGACGCACCGTGTCATCGTTGTCGGCGTTGAACACAGCAATATCGCCGGCATTCTGGTGTGTAAAGATGTTTGCCTTTGCATCCACATACTCCTGATAGTCCTTGTGGACATCCAGATGGTTAGGCGCCAGATTGGTGGTCACTGCGATATGGGGGCTTGTTTGCATGGTCATCAGCTGGAAGGAACTGAGCTCCAGCACCGCCATATCCTCCGGTGCGATCTCCGGGGTGTCGCACAGCAGCGGATGGCCGATATTGCCGCCCACATGGACGATCTTCCCCTCCGCCGCCAGCAGCTTGGAGATAATGGTGGTGGTCGTCGTCTTGCCGTCGGAACCGGTCACCGCCAGAATGGGACAGGGGCAGACTGCAAAGAATGCCTCCATCTCCGAGGTGATGACGCTGCCGCCGGCCACAGCCGCCGCCAGCTCCGGCACATCCGGCCGCAGACCGGGGGTACGGAAGATCACATCCTCATGGAGGTCCGCCAGATATCCGCTCCCCAGACGCAGCTTGCAGCCCTGAGCCGTCAAAGCCTGCCCCAGTTCTCCCAGATCCTCTTTTTTATCCCGGGCGGTGACGTCGATCCCCCGCTCCAGGAGTTTTTCGATCAGGGGACGGTTGGATACGCCCACGCCGATCACACCTACCGTCTTTCCCTTCAGGGAGGACAGATATTCTTCAAAGGTCATAAAAACGCTCCTTTATAAAAGCCGTCTATCATCGCGGCTTTCGCCCGGTTATCATACCACACGCCGCAAAAAAATTCAATGTAAGGGATCTTTTTTTCTGTTTCTCACCGGGCCGCTCCCTCCCTTTGACCTTTTTCGATGTTCTTTCACTTGACAAGCGTCCGTTTTGCAGATACAATGAAATGTAGTATTGAAAACTATTTTTGCCGATCCACTGTCAACATCCTGTGGGTCGAGGTAGGAGTGTGTCATCATGTTGAATCTTGTCAGCGACAGCAGCTGTGATCTGATCTCCGGGGAACTCAATTCCCCTTACGCCCGTCTGACAGTAGCGCCCATGTGCCTGCACGTCGGCGGTCAGGACTATCTGGATACGCCGGAGCTGGATATTCCGGCATTGCTGAGCAAGCTGGCCCATCACCGTTCCTCTTCCGCCTGCCCCTCCCCCGCCGCCTATGCCGAGGCCTTCGAGCAGGGCGAGGAAACCGTCTGCGTGACCATCTCCTCTCAGCTTTCCGGCTCCTATAACGCCGCCATGGCCGCGAGAGATCTGGTTCTGGCGGAGCACCCGGAAAAAAAGATCTTTGTGCTGGATTCCCGTGCCACCTCCGGCGCTATGATCCTGCTGCTGCGCAAGGCCGCCGAGCTGGCGGAACAGGGCCTGCCCTTTGAGGATCTGTGCGCGGAGCTTCAGGTCTGTCAGAAGAATACCCGTCTCTGCTTCACGCTGGAGCATTTTGACAATCTGGTGAATAACGGACGGATGCCGCCTCTGGCCGGCACCCTGCTCCAGACGCTGGGCATCCGCATTGTCGCGGAAGCCACGGCCGAGGGTACGATCCGCGTGGCAAAAAAGGCCCGTGGCGAGGCCCACACCGCCAGAGCCATCGCCCAGCTCATGAGCGATGCCAAGGACTGCACCGGCAGCCATGTGATCATCACCCACTGTCAGAATCCCGAAGGTGCCGATCGGCTGCGGAACGCGATTCTGGACCGTCTGCCGGTAAAGGCTGTGGAGATCCTACCCTGCCGGGGTCTCACCAGCTTCTACGCCATGGACAAGGGACTGATCCTCTCTTATTGATCGACTTCCCATTGACTTTTCCCGCTGTTTTGCGTACAATAGACCCGCGAGGAAAACAGACAGTCGCGCGGAAGGGGCGAAAGGCCCTTCCGTGAGGAAAGTCCGGGCTCCACAGGGCAAGGATAACGGGTAACGCCCGCCGAAGGCGACTTCAGGAAAAGTGCAACAGAGATATACCGCCGCCAAGGCTGCGCCATGTTGGTAAGAAGCCGGTGTTGATGAACGCTCCCCCAGCGGGAACCGCAGGGGTGTTGTGTGAAGAGGGACGAAGGGTCCCTCTTCGCGATTACAATCATCCGCCGCAGCGACCGATTCCGTCAGGAATCGGCTTACCGCCAGGGCGTAGCCCTGGCGGTAAGGGTGGAAAGGCGAGGTAAGAGCTCACCCGATGGTGCGTCAAAGCACCCATCGCTGTAAACTCTATCCGGAGCAACACCGGTATGGGAGCAGGGACTTCGGGTCCCAAGGCTGGCCCGGCCGCTCCCGGGGTGGCTTGAGCGTACCGGCAACGGTACGTCGAGATAGATGACTGTCAAATACAGAACCCGGCTTATAGTTTTGCTCGCGTATATACAAAAGGAACAGCGGAAATCCGCTGTTCCTTTTTCTCTTTGCAATTCCGAACAAATGTGCTATACTCAGCATGATGTAAGGACATTCTTATTTTCATCACAACTGCCCGGAAAGGAGGCGCACATGGACCGGGTCATTTTTCACTGCGATCTGAACTGTTTTTACGCCTCCGTGGAGCTGCTCTCTCATCCGGAACTGCGGGAGGTGCCGGTGGCCGTGGCCGGTGATCCCGCCTCCCGGCACGGAATTATTTTAGCGAAAAACGAGCCTGCCAAGCAGTGCGGGGTCAAAACCGCCGAGACCATCTGGCAGGCCAAGAAGAAATGCCCCAATCTGGTACTGCTTCCTGCCCATCACAGGCTGTATCGGGAATATTCCAATAAGGTCAATGCCATTTATGACGAATATACCGATTTAGCGGAGTCCTTCGGCATCGACGAAAGCTGGCTGGACGTGACCAACACCCTCCATCTGTTCGGCGGGGACGCCAAGGCGCTGGCGAATGCCATCCGGCAGCGGGTGAAACGGGAGCTGGGATTGACCCTGTCTGTCGGCGTCAGCTTCAACAAGGTCTTTGCCAAGCTGGGCAGCGATTATAAAAAGCCGGACGCCACCACCGTTATTTCCCGGGAAAACTGGCGCTCCATCGTCTGGCCACTGCCGGTGGGAGACCTGCTGTATGTAGGCGGCGCGGCTCAAAAGCTGCTGGGACAATACGGCGTCAAAACCATCGGCCAGCTGGCCGCCTGCAAGAAGGAAACACTGGAGACCCTCATGGGCAAGATGGGCACCCAGCTTTATGAATACGCCAACGGGTTGGACAGCGCTCCTGTCCGGGCCAGACTGGACGCGGAGCCGGTGAAGTCCGTGGGCAACGGCACCACCTTCCCCCAAAACCTCACCACCTGTATTCAGGTGCGCTCAGGCATCGCCGTTCTGGCGGACTCCGTGGCCACCCGGCTGCGGCGGGAGGGGCTGTACGCCGGGGGCATCCAGGTCACCGTCCGGGACCCGGCCTTCCATGACCGCTCCCGGCAAAAGCAGCTTCCCGCCCCCACCCATCTCATCCGGGATCTGACCAACGCTGCCATGGCTTTGACGGAGGAGCTGTGGACACCCCCGGCCCCCATCCGGGCGCTGACCGTCACCGCCATCCACCTGTCCTCTGACGGGGAAGCCTACGAGCAGGCCGATCTGTTCGACCCCACCGCCGGGCAGCGGAACGCCCGGCAGGAAAAATTGGAGTCCGCTATGGACGCCATCCGGAAAAAATACGGCGGAGGCGCCATCGTCTACGGAGCCGCCCGCCCAGAGAAAGAGGAGGACCCCCTGCCATGACCCGTCAGGAAGAAAAACAGCAGCTTCGCGCCATTGTTCGCCGCTTAGAGGCGGCTTTGGCCCCGGAATACAAGGCCAAAAGCGCCCGCTCCATCGCGCATCGCCTGTTGGCCATGCCGGAATATCAGGAAGCCCAGACGGTTTTCTGCTTCGTGGGCACAGATCGGGAGATCGATACGCGGCCGATTTTAGAGGATGCCCTCGCCGCTGGAAAGACCCTCTGCGTCCCCCTGTGCACCGAGCCGGGCCACATGGAGTCCCGCCAGATCACGGACCTGAATCAGCTTGTCCCCGGCCGCTACGGGCTTTTGGAACCAACGGCAGACACGCCGGTCATTCCTGTGGACGCCATCGACTTCGCCGTGCTGCCCTGCGTCACCTGCAACTATCTGGGACAACGGCTGGGCCACGGCGGCGGATATTATGACCGGTTCCTCTCCCAGTACCGGGGCGGCACGGTACTGCTGTGCCGGGAACTGCTGATCCGGCAGGAGATCCCCGTGGAACCCCATGACTATCCCGTTCCCTGGGTCCTGACGGAGCGGGGTCTGTATGAGGATGGAATTCCCGCCCCCCTCGGATAATAGGTCTTGCGTTTTCAGCTTTCATCAGGTACAATATGTAGTATCTTTTTACAAGGAGGGGCTTTACATGATCGTTCAGGATACCATGCAGTATCTTTCTCAGTTAGACCCGGAGGTGGGCGCGTCCGTTCAGGAGGAATTTGCCCGCCAGCAGCGCAACATTGAACTGATCGCTTCCGAAAACATCGTCAGTCCTGCGGTGATGGTGGCTATGGGGACCTGCCTTACCAACAAATATGCCGAGGGCTATCCCGGCCACCGCTATTACGGCGGCTGCTTCGCGGTGGACGTTACGGAGGAGCTGGCCCGCCAGCGGGCCTGCCAGTTGTTCGGCTGCAAGTATGCTAATGTTCAGCCCCACTCCGGTGCCAACGCCAATCTGGCGGCCTTCTTCGCGCTGGCGCAGCCGGGGGACACCATTCTGGGCATGAATCTGGCCCATGGCGGCCACCTGAGCCACGGCAGCCCCGTCAATATCTCCGGCAAGTATTTCCATATCGTGCCCTACGGTCTGGGCGAGGATGAGACCATCGACTATGACGCGCTGCTGGAGACCGCCAAGGCCTGCAAGCCCAAGATCATCATTGCCGGTGCCTCCGCCTATCCCCGGGTCATCGACTTCGCCAAGTTCCGGGAGGTGGCCGATGCCGTGGGCGCTTATCTCATGGTGGACATGGCCCACATCGCCGGTCTGGTGGCGGCTGGGCTTCACCCCTCCCCTATTCCCTATGCGGACGTGGTGACCACCACTACCCACAAGACCCTTCGCGGTCCCCGGGGCGGCCTGATCCTCTGCAACGATGAGGCCATCTACAAGAAGATCAATTCCGCCGTGTTCCCCGGCACTCAGGGCGGCCCGCTGGAACACATCATCGCCGCCAAGGCTGTCTGCTTTGGGGAGGCGCTGAAGCCGGAATTCAAGGCTTACGCGGAGCAGATCGTGAAAAACGCCAAGGTCTTGGCGGAGGAACTGGTAAAAGAAGGGTTCCGTCTCGTCTCCGGCGGCACGGACAACCACCTCTGCCTTGTGGACGTGCGGAATTTCCACATCACCGGCAAGGAGTTTGAGCGGCGACTGGACGAGGTTCAGATCACCGTCAACAAAAACGCCATTCCCAACGACCCGGAGAAGCCCTTTGTCACCAGCGGCGTCCGGGTGGGTACTCCCGCCGTCACCTCCCGTGGCTTCAAGGAGCCTGAGATGGTGCAGATCGCCCACTGGATGGGCCAGACGGCCCGGGACTTCGACACCTGCCGGGAGCAGGTCCGCAGCGAGGTGGATGCCCTCTGCCGCCAGTTCCCCATCTACCAGTAAGCCAGGCGGATCAGCGGTCTTTTTTCAGCATAACCCCGTTTATTTCTGTAAAGCATTTTCGCCTTCCATAGATTGTAAAACCAGCCGTGCCGCATTTGGCATGGCTGGTTTTGTTTCACTGTTTTCAAAAAAGCACCCACGGATGCGAAATATCCGTGGGTGCCGTTGTTTACCTGTGAAGCAGGTCTGTGCCGTCCGGCAGGGTGAAGGTCTCCGCCGGAGGAGCCGTCTGGTCTGCCTCCAGCGCCGCCATCCGGTAAACGGTCTCGCCCTTTTGCAGACGTTCCGCCACCACCAGCAGGCCCGTGTCCACACTGACCCAGTACCGCTGGACGTAGCCCCATGCGTCCTCCGCCGTTTCCGCGTAGATGCAGCGCACATCGGACACCACCCGGTAGTCCGCCTGAACAATGTGATCCTGCGGTAATGCCAGCACATCCTCATACGTTGGAATCGTTTCCTCCGCGTCGGCGGAGATGGCCCCGGCGGGGCCGGTATATACCTCCGACTCCCCATTATACCAGATAAAGGTAGTCTCGCCGTCGGTAATGCTGTGGCGAACCTGGCCGTCCGCCAGGGTCCGATCCACGCGGGTCCACGGGGCACTGACCGCCGTAGACAGCTCGATGGTGCCGCTGCCGCCGGTCCAGAGATACTCCACTGTGACCGTGCGGCTGTATGCCTCCGGCCGGTGCAGCGTCTCAATGGCGGCCTGCACCGTTTCCGGCGTCACCTCCACCACTGTCAGGGCGCCGCCCTCCGCAGGCAGGTCTCCGCCGCCCTCGGCACTGGTATTGGTGTCCGGCAGAACCACCCGGGAGGAACGGCGCAGGTTGCTCACCAGCATCAGCAGCACCACCAGCACCACCAAGATCACAATGCCCCATGTCACCAGCTTCTGTGTCCGCTTCATGCCGTCCCTCCTCTCCTCTCATTTACGCAAGGTCCTCCGCCGGCTGCTCCCGGCGGCCAAAGTACCACAAAATGTCATCCACGATCCGGCGGCAGGCCTGTCCGTCTCCGTAGGGGTTCACGGCATGGGCCATTTTCTCGTAGGCGGACTTGTCCCGGATCAGCCGCTCCGCCATGGTCACGATGTCATCCTGCACCACGCCGCAGAGCTTCACCGTCCCGGCGGCCACTGCCTCGGGACGCTCTGTCTCCCGGCGCATCACCAGCACCGGCTTGCCCAGCGCGGGGGCCTCCTCCTGAAGTCCGCCGGAGTCCGTCAGCACCAGGTAAGACCGGGCCATGAGGTTGTGCATCTCGTCGGCAGGCAGCGGATCGATGAGGTGCACCCGGGGCGCGCCCCGGAGATAGATGTCCACCGCTTCCCGCACCACCGGGCTGAGATGGACGGGATACACCAGCTCCACCTCCGGATTCTCCTCCGCGATCTGCCGCAGCGCCAGCATAATGTTCTTCATAGGCTCACCGTAATTCTCCCGGCGGTGGCAGGTGACGAGGACGATCTTTTTCTCCCCGTATGGCAGGTGATTCAATTCGTCCGTGGAAAATTTGTAATCCTCCCGGACGGTGGTTTTCAGTGCGTCGATCACCGTATTGCCGGTGACGAACAGCCCCTCGGTGATATTCTCCCGCAGGAGGTTATTCTTGTTGTTCACCGTAGGGCAGAAATAAAGATCCGCAATGGAGGAAACCAGCTTGCGGTTCATTTCCTCCGGGAAGGGCGAATACTTGTCATAGGTTCTGAGACCGGCCTCCACATGGCCCACCTTCACCTGATGGTAGAAGGCGGACAGCGCCCCGGCAAAGGTGGTGGAGGTGTCTCCGTGGACAAGGATCATATCCGGCTTCAGGGTGTCAATGGCCTCGTCCATACCAGTAAGGCACTTGCTGGTGATGGTGGACAAGGTCTGCCGGGGGGTCATGATGTCCAGATCCCAGTCGGGCTTTACCTCAAAAACCTCCAGCACACTGTCCAGCATCTGCCGGTGCTGGGCGGTCACGCAGCAAAGGCTCTCGATCTCCGGCCGGGAGGCCAGTTCCTTCACCAGCGGGCACATTTTAATGGCTTCCGGCCGGGTGCCGAAAACGCTCATGATCCGCAGCTTATTCATGGCTGCCGTCCTCCTTCTGCTTGTCTTTTTCCTCGTGATGGCCCAACTCTGTCAGTTCTTCCAGTTCCTCGTGGAGTTCCTCCTTCACTTCCTTGGGGAACACCACCCGGGCGGCCACAACCGCCACAACGCACAGAGCGATCAGCAGCAGCATGGCCTTCGCCTCGCCGCCGGTGGTCAGCACCACGGCGGACAGGCCCAGAATACCGGAAATGACGTACAGCGTTGCCACCGCCTGCTTCTGGTTCAGACCCATGTCAATGAGCCGGTGATGGATGTGGCCCCGGTCCGCGTGCATGGGGCTCTGGCCGTGGGCCATCCGGCGGATCATGGCGAAGGCTGTGTCGAAAATGGGCAGACCCAGGATCAAAAACGGCACGGCAAAGGAGATCACCGCGTAGAATTTGAAAAGGCCCTGAATGGACATGGTGGACAGAATGAAACCCAGAAATGTAGCGCCGGTGTCGCCCATAAACATCTTCGCGGGGTTCAGGTTATAGGGCAGGAAGCCCACGCAGGCACCCACCAGCGCCGCCATCACCACGGCCACCTGAGCCTCGGAGCAGATCAGGGCGATGACCAGCACCGTGGCGGCGGAGATGGCCGACACGCCGTTGGCCAGACCGTCCAGTCCGTCGATGAGGTTCACGGCGTTGGTGATCCCCACGATCCACAGCACCGTGATGGGGACGGACAGCCAGTTCAGCACCCAATAGGCATTGGGAGAAAAGATGTTGGGGTTGGATAACGCCTGAATGGACACGCCGTTCAGGGCCGGGATCAGCGCCGCCACGATCTGGATCACGAATTTCAGCTTGGCGGGCAGGGCCATGATGTCATCCACCACGCCCAGCACCACGATGATGACCGCGCCCAGCAGGATGCTCTGCATCTGGGGGTTCAGTCGGATATCCACGAACAGCAGGATGCTGGCCATAAAGCCGGCGAAGATCGCCAGACCGCCCAGCCGGGGGATGGGCTTGTGGTGCATCCGCCGCTCGTCCTTGGGCACATCGATCGCACCCACCTTGTAAGCAAAGCTCTTGACCACCGGTGTCATCAGAAAGCTGACCACCAGAGCCGTCAGCAATGCCAGCGCCACCGGCGCCATCAGCTGATTGTCAAATCTCATGTTTCCTCCGCCGTTACCGGGCCAGAAAGCCCACTTTTTTGTAGACCTTGGACAGGGTGCGGTTGGCTACATAGGCAGCCTTCTCCGCACCGGCGCGGTACACGCTCTCCAGATAGGCCTTGTCAGCCAGCAGGCGTTCCGTCTCCTCCCGGATGGGGCGCAGCAGCTCCACCACGGACTCGCCCACGGCGGTCTTGAAGCTGCCGTAGCCCTGACCGGCAAATTCCGCCTCAATAGCCGCGTAATCCCTACCGGTGGCCACAGAGTAGATCTGCATCAGGTTGGAGACGCCGGGCTTGTTCTCCGGGTCAAAGCGGACGCAGGCGTCGGAATCGGTCATGGCCTTCTTGAACTTCCGCAGGATATCCTCCGGCTTTTCCAGCATATACACGCAGCCGTTCTGATCCTTGTCGGACTTGCTCATTTTGCTGGTGGGGGTGGTCAGGCTCATGATCCGGGCGCCCACCTTGGGGATGTAGGGGTCCGGCAGCTTGAAGGTATCGCCGTAAAGGCCGTTGAACCGGGTGGCAATGTCCCGGCAGATCTCAACGTGCTGCTTCTGGTCGCCGCCCACGGGCACCAGATCCGCCTGATACAGCAGAATATCCGCCGCCATCAGAGCCGGATAGGTAAACAGGCCCGCGTTGATGTTGTCCGCGTTCTTGGCGGACTTATCCTTGAACTGGGTCATGCGGCTCAACTCGCCGAACATGGTGTAGCAGTCCAGCACCCAGCCCAACTGGGCGTGGGCCGGAACATGGGACTGGACGAACAGCACGTTTTTCTCCGGGTCCAGACCGCTGGCGATATAGGCCGCCAACTGGACCAGGGTGTGCCGCCGCAGCTCCGCCGGGACCTGCCGCACGGTGATGGTGTGCATGTCGGCCATCATATAGTAGCAGTCATACTCATCCGCCAGCGCCGCCCAGTTGCGGATGGCGCCCAGATAGGACCCCAGCGTCAGGTCGCCGGAGGGCTGGATGCCGCTTAAAATTCTTTTTTTCTGAACTTCGTTCTCCATAATAGTACCTCGCTTTTCTATATTTCAGCCGGAAACCGGCAGACGTATCTGTACAGGGCATATTTTAACTGATACAGTATACCACTCCCCCTTAAAAATTGCAATCCGAACTCTTGACTTTCCTGTCTGAAATAGGGATAATGTATTTTGTGTAATTACGTATATTTTGACATGGAGGTATCATTCATGGCTTTGGATAAGACATTTTTTGAAGGTTTGGAAGCCCGCATCCCCAAGGGGAAGGTCCGTACCCGGTTCGCCCCCTCCCCCACCGGCTATATGCACGTGGGCAACCTGCGCACCGCGCTGTACACCTGGCTCATCGCCCGCCACGCCGACGGCACCTTCATTCTCCGGATCGAGGATACGGATCAGGGCCGTCTGGTGGAGGGTGCGACGGACGTGATCTACCGCACCATGAAGGAGTGCCATCTGGATCACGATGAAGGCCCGGACGTGGGCGGCCCCACCGGCCCCTATATCCAGTCCCAGCGCCGGGACCTGTATCTGCCCTACGCCCAGCTCCTGGTGGAAAAGGGCGCAGCCTACTACTGCTTCTGCGAGAAGGCGGAATCCGAGGAGGACTCCGGCGAGTTTGACCGGGCGGACGATCCCTGCCGGAATCTGAGTGAGGAAGAAGTGGCCGCTAATCTGGCTGCCGGCAAGCCCTACGTGATCCGTCAGCGGATCCCCCACGAGGGCACCACCACCTTCCATGATGTGTCCTTCGGTGACATCACCGTGGAGAACAAGACTCTGGACGATCAGGTGCTGCTGAAGCGGGACGGCCTGCCCACCTACAACTTCGCCAACGTGGTGGACGATCACCTCATGGGCATCACCCACGTGGTCCGGGGCAGCGAGTACCTGTCCTCCGCGCCCAAGTACAATCTGCTGTACGAGGCCTTCGGCTGGGAGGTCCCCACCTACGTCCACTGCTCCCCCGTCATGCGGGACCAGCACAACAAGATGTCCAAGCGCCACGGCGATCCCTCCTACGAGGATCTGAAGGCTCAGGGCTTCCTGACGGACGCCATTCTGAACTATGTGGCGCTGCTGGGCTGGGCGCCCAAGGGCGAATTCGCCGAGCAGGAGATCTTCTCTCTGGACGAGCTGGTGAAGGTATTCGACATCGCCGGTATCTCCAAGTCCCCCGCTATTTTCGACATCGAGAAGCTGACCTATTTCAACGCCACCTATCTCCGGGCCATGGAGCCTGCCGCCTTTGCAGAGGTTGCGGAGCCTTACATCCGTCAGGCGGTGAAGAACCCCGCTATCGACGCCGCCGGGATCGCCGCGCTGCTGCAGGCCCGGTGCGAAAAGCTGACGGACATTCCCGAAAAGGTCGATTTCTTCGACGCATTGCCCGATTATGACGTTGAGTTCTTCACTAACAAGAAGTCCAAGACCAACGCCGAGGTCTCCAAGGCTATGCTGGAGGCCGCCATCCCCGCTCTGGAAGCCATTTCCGACTGGACTGTGGACGCGATCCACGATACCCTCATTGATCTGGCTGCCAAGCTGGAGGTCAAGAACGCCACGCTGATGTGGCCTGTCCGCATTGCCGCAGCCGGCAAGCTGGTGACGCCCGGCGGCGCCGTGGAGATCTGCCACCTGCTGGGCAAGGATGAGACCCTGCGCCGTCTGCGTCTGGGTCTGGACAAGCTGAACTAACCGAGAAAGAAGGAGCCTTTTTATGAGCACTCTTGTGATCCCCCAGGGCTACAAGGCCCCCCTGCCCAACTACGAGCTGCAGCGGGCCATCGCCTTTATCAAAGAATCCTTTCAGACCAATCTTTCCAATGCCCTGAACCTGCGCCGGGTGTCCGCCCCCCTGTTTGTCGCTTCCGATTCCGGTCTGAACGACAACCTGAACGGCACGGAACGTCCCGTCCGGTTCGACATCCCCGGCGTCGGGGGCAAGGACGCCGAGGTGGTCCACTCTCTGGCCAAGTGGAAACGTCTGGCCCTGAAGCGCTACGGCTTCCACGAGGGCAAGGGCCTGTACACCGATATGAATGCCATCCGCCGGGATGAGGATGATCTGGACAACATCCACTCCGTCTATGTGGACCAGTGGGACTGGGAGAAGATCATCTCCCGGGAGGACCGGAACGAGGCGTATCTGAAGGCCACCGTCCGGGCCATCGTCGCCGCCGTGTGTGAGACCAGCGAAGCATTGAACGTGGCCTTCCCCAGCCTGCGGATCAAGCTGGACCGGGAGGTGTACTTCGTCACCACCCAGGAGCTGGAGGACCGCTGGCCGGACAAGACCCCCAAGGAGCGGGAGCACGCCATCTGCGCCGAGCACCACACCGTGTTCCTCATGCAGATCGGCGGCAAGCTGAGATCCGGCGAAAAGCATGACGGCCGTGCCCCCGACTATGACGACTGGGCCCTCAACGGCGACATTCTCATGTGGAACCCCATTCTGGAGCGGTCCTTTGAGATCTCCTCCATGGGCATCCGGGTGGATGAGGAATCCATGGCCCGCCAGTTGAAGCTGGCCGGGTGCGAGGAGCGGGCGGAGCTGCCCTTCCACAAGATGCTGCTGAACGGCGAGCTGCCCCAGACCATCGGCGGCGGCATCGGCCAGAGCCGCCTCTGCATGCTGATGATCGGCAACTGCCACATCGGCGAGGTCCAGGCCAGCATCTGGGACGCCGAGACCATGAAACAATGTGAGGAAGCAGGGATTATCCTGCTGTAAATCCGCAAAACCAGTCCCGCGGCAAAAATGCTGCGGGACTGGTTGATGCCCTGATTCCAAAATGAACCCCCGTCTCCGTGAGAAGCGGAGACGGGGGTTTTCACTTATTCTTCGGCTGCGATGTCGGCAGCGATCAGGTCGGCCAGATCCTCCAGCTTCCGGTACTGCTCCTCCTTCACGGCGGAACGGATGGTGATGGGCGGTGCGATCTGCTCCATGCCCTTCATCTCCTCCAGGTGCTTGGCCATGAGCCGGGCGGCGGCAGGGCCCCAACTGCCGTTTTCAATGAGGGCCACGGTGCGGTTCTGGAGTGCGTGGGCCTTCAGTTCCAGTAGCAGCGTCTCCATGGGGGTGTAGATGCCGCCGTTGTAGGTGGCGCTGGCAAACACCAGATGGCTGCACTGGAACGCGGCGCTGACCTGCTCGGATACGTCGGTGTGGGACACGTCGAAGATCCGCACGTGCCGCACGCCCTTTTCCGCCAGACGGGAGGTCAGGATCTCGCAGGCGTTTTCCGTGTGGCCGTAGATGGAGCCGCAGAAAATAGCGGCTGTCCACGCCTCCGGCGTGTAGGTGCTCCAGCGCTTGTACTTCTCAAGGAACCAGCCGATGTTCTCCCGCCAGATGGGACCGTGGAGGGGGCAGAGGTACTGAATATCCAGTCCCGCCGCCTTTTTCAGCACGTTCTGCACCGGCGTGCCGTATTTGCCCACGATGTTGGTGTAATACCGACGGGCGTCGTCCAGCCATTCCTGCTCGAAATTCACCTCGTCGGCGAAGATGTTGCCGTCCATAGCGCCGAAAGTGCCGAAGGCGTCGGCGCTGAACAGGGCCTTCTCCGTGGTATCATAGGTCATCATGACCTCCGGCCAGTGGACCAGCGGGGCCATGACAAAGGTCAGCTCGTGGCGGCCCAGGGACAGGGTATCCCCCTCCTTCACCGCCTGGAAGCGGCCCTCCACCTCCATGGGGAAGAACTGCTTGATCATGGGCAGGGTCTTGGCGTTGCCGATGACGGTGGCCTCCGGGTAGCGGCTCAGGACCGTTCCCAGCGTGGCGGCGTGATCCGGCTCCATGTGGTTGACGATCACATAATTCAGAGGCTTGCCCTGCAGGGCGTGTTCCAGATTCTCAAAGAACCGCTCCGCGATGGCCTGATCCACCGTATCCAGCAGGGCCGTCTTTTCATCCTGGATCAGATAGGCGTTGTAGGAGACGCCCCGGGGGATGGGATATACATTTTCAAACAGGGCCAGCCGGCGGTCCGAGCCGCCCAGCCAAATCAGATCAGATGTGATTTTCTTCGTGCAATACATAGCTGAAATTCTCCTTTTGATTTATATTTCCGCTGGGTAAATGACTTGTCGAACAAAAAGACACACGGACTGGAAGCCGTGTGCCCTTCGGAAAGGGCCGTCAGTCGCCCCAGATGACATTGGTAATGGTACCGTCAGAAAATTCGATATACTCGCTCTTGAGGATATAATCGGTCTTGCCGATGCGGACCTCCTGATCGCCCACCTTGGTGGTCATGACCTCGGCGGTAGGGGTGGTGGTGGTCACGGTGAAGATCAACGTCACATGGTCCGGGTCCGTGACCCAGTTCCCATTGGCATCCAGCACCTGATAGGTCTCCTTCTCCACGGCCTCGATCTGGCCGCCCACCAGCGCGCCGGAGGCCATCAGCGGAGACGGCAGATGGGCCTGACAGTTCTCATACAGCTCCGGGGCCACGCCCTCCACCTTCACCTGATAGGTGACTTTTGTCTGGGGCCGCTCATAGTTGATGCTGTCGCCGTTTTTTCCGATAAATTTCCAGGCCGCCAGCGCCAGCACCGCCACGATCAGCACAATGGCGATGAGGTCGATGATATTCAGCTTTCCGATGCGTTTTGCTTTCTGTTCCATGATTTCCTCCGTAACGGGCTTGGCCCGATTTTTCCTTGGTAGACATTTCGCGTTCTCTATTGTATAATATTTTTCGCTATTTCACAAGGATTTTTTTGGAGGCGCTTTTATGAAGGTCATCCATCTCATCAGCGGCGGCGATTCCGGCGGGGCCAAGACCCATGTGCTGAGTCTGCTGCAAAATCTGAACAAAACCATCACCGCCCAGCTTGTCTGCTTCCGGGACGGCCCCTTTGCCGAGGAGGCCCGGGCCATGGGCATCCCCACCATGATCTGCGGCGGGAACAACATTCCCCACCTGCGGCGGGAGCTGGCGGCCTACATCCAGCAGGGAGGGTATCAGCTGATCCACTGTCACGGCAGCCGGGCCAACATGATCGGCGCACTGCTGCGGAAGCCCACAGGCCTGCCTGTGGTGTCCACCGTCCACAGCGACTACAAGCTGGACTACATGGGCCGCCCCTTCGCCCGGCTCACCTTCGGGGCCATCAATGCCTGGGCGCTCCGGCATCTGGACTACCGCATCGGTGTGTCCGACGCCATGGTGGACCTGCTCATCGACCGGGGCTTCCCCCCCGACCGGTTCTACGCCATCTACAACGGCATCGACTTCACCCCTGCGCCGTCTCAGGGGGAGCGGCTGGCCTATCTCCGGGGACTGGGTGCCGACGTGGAGAAAAACAGTGTGGTGGTGGGCATCGCCGCCCGGCTGAACCCCGTCAAGGATATGTCCACCCTGATCCGGGGCTTTGCGGAAGGACACAAGTCCTGCCCCCGGCTGCGGCTGGTCATCGCCGGGGACGGCGAGGAGCGGCAGAAGTTAGAAGATCTGGCAAAGGAACTGGGGGTGGAAAAGGAGGTCACCTTTGCCGGGTGGATCAGCGGCGGCATGGACCGCTTCTATTCTGCGCTGGATGTCAACGCCCTGACCTCCCTCTCCGAGACCTTCCCCTACGCCCTGACGGAGGGCGCCCGGTTCCATCTGGCCACAGTGGCCACCGCCGTGGGCGGCATCCCCTATCTCATTGATCAGGATGTAAACGGATACCTCTTTACCCCCGGCGACTGGCAGACGTTAGGGCGCTATCTGGCCGCGCTGGGCAACGGGGACGCTCTGCGTCGGGAGATGGGCGAAAAGCTCTATGAAAAAGCCTCCGCTAAGTTCTCCATCCAAAGCACTGTGGATACGCAGCTCCATATTTATGAGGAGATCATCCGCCGCCACAACCGTCCCAAACGGGACCGGGACGGCGTGGTGATCTGCGGTGCTTACGGCCGGGGCAACGCCGGCGACGACGCCATTTTGGAGGCCATTTTGCAGGAGATGCGCTCCATTGATCCGGACATGCCTATTACCGTTCTCACCAAGGACCCCAAGGCCACCCGCCTGACCTACCGGGTGCGGACGGTGGGTCGGATGGACGTGGGCACCTGGAAAAAGGCCATGCGCCATGCGGGGCTGTATATCAACGGCGGCGGCAGCCTTATTCAGGACGTCACCTCCCGCCGATCCCTGTGGTTCTATCTCCATAACATTCAGGCTGCTCACAAGGCGGGCTGCAAGGTACAGATGTACGGCTGCGGCATCGGTCCTGTTCTCCGGGAACAGCACCGGAAGCTGGCGGCCAGCGTGCTGAACGCCAGCGTGGACGTCATCACCCTCCGGGAGCCGGACTCCCTGAAGGAATTGCAGTCCATGGGCGTGACGAAACCGGAGATCCTCCTGACGGCGGACCCGGCCCTGACCCTCCCCGCCGCCAGCGAGGACGAGATCGACAGCGTTCTGCTGCGGGCGGGCATCCCGACCCACGGGAAGTACCTGTGCTTCGCTCTGCGGAATTGGAAGGGCTTTGAGGACAAGGCCCCCCTGTTCGCGCAGGCGGCGAAATACGCCTACGAGACCTACGGTCTGACGCCGGTGTTCGCCGCCGTGGAAAAGCATCTGGACCCGGTTGCCGGCCGGCTGGCCGCGGCAGGACTGGACATCCCCCACTATTTTCTGGATGATGCGGGCAGCGCCGGGACCATCATCGGCGCGCTTTCCCGGATGCAGGCCGTGGTGTCCATGCGGCTCCACGCGCTGATCTTCGCCGCCGGACAGGGCATCCCTCTGGCGGGCGTGGTGTATGACCCCAAGGTCTCCGCTTTCCTGCGGTATATCGGTCAGGAGAACTTCTTGGATCTGGACGCTTTGACGGCGGATGCCCTCAAGGCCATGATTGACCGCATGGTCAGCTCCCCTATCTCCCCGGAGGAACAGGCTGCTGCCGTGCAGAAGCTGCGGCAGATCGAACAGGTCAACGTGGACACGGCCCGCCGCCTACTTGGGAAATAAACTTTGCCTGTAAAGCAGTTTTATATCACACACTATGCAACACAAGGATGGCCAGACCTTACGAGGTCTGGCCATCCTTCTGCTTTCCATACAGAGTCTGCTGGACGGTGATGGTGGTCAATGTGCCGGTAAGCTGCACCAGCACCGCCGTCAGCAGCGCCAGCTCATCCTCGCTCAGATTCTGGGCGATGGCAACGGCAAGGGTGTTCACCGCTGTGGTAAAGGCCAGCGGATCAAAGTCCTCCTTTGTCATTCCACCACCCCCTTCCTCTATCCTATGAGGAACGGGGCCGTTTCAGTCCGCATTTGCGGGCGGGCCGTTGTTCATCCATCATGCAAAAAACCTCCCACGGTGTCCCTTCATTTATGGGGAAACCGTGGGAGGTACTTGTTTTATTCGGTTTTCTCGCCGGCGTGGTAGGCGTTGGTATGGACGTTGATGAACTGGGCCTTCAGCTTGGAATAGAGGATGGTCTGGCTGGAATACAGCCCCTGATACCCGGAGAGCATATAGCTCAGGCAGCAGGCCAGGGCAAAATACAGCATTCCCTCCGCGCCGAACAGCTCCACCGCCAGCAGCGTGGACGCCACCGGGCAGTTGGTCACGCCGCAGAAAACAGCAGCCAGACCTACCGCGGCGCCGAAGCCCACCGGCAGACCCAGCAGCGGGGACACTGCGCAGCCGAAGGTCGCGCCCACGAAGAAGGAGGGTACCACCTCGCCGCCCTTGAAGCCCGCTGCCAGCGTGACCGCCGTGAAAACCAGCTTCAGCAGGAAGGCCCAGGGCACCGCCACGGTCTCCTGCTCGATGGCCCGGGTCACGATGTCCATGCCCGCGCCGTTATAGTCCGTGCCGAATATCCACGTCAGGGCGATGACGGCGAAGCCGCCGCAGATCACCCGCAGCCACGGGTTTTTGATCCGCTTCATCAGGTGTCCCGCGCCGTGCATCAGTTTGCAGAACAGGATGGACACCAGCGCGCACAGCACACCCAGCGCCGCCACCCGGACGAACATCCCTACCGACTGATCCGGCACCGCCACGGTGAAGCGGGTAGGCTCCACCCCCAGACGGACGGACACGCCGTAGGCCACCAGCGCCGCCAGCAGGCTGGGATACAGCGCCACATGGTAGAGCACGCCGATGCTGATGACCATGATGGCAAACACCGTGGCCGCCAGCGGCGTTCCGAACAGGGCGGAGAAAAATGCCGCCATGCCCGCCAGCGTAGCCACCCGGAGATCTCGGTCATCCAGCCGGAAGGTGCGGCCCATACACTGGCCGATGGTGCCGCCCATCTGAAGGGCTGCACCCTCCCGTCCCGCGCTGCCGCCGCACAGGTGGGTCAAAACCGTACCGAAAAAGATGGCCGGCAGCAGCAAGATAGGCAGCCGCTTTCCTTCATGGACCGCGTCGATGATATCGTCGGTACCCAAGCCGTCCGTCTCCGTCAGCTTGTAAAAGCTCACGATCACAAAGCCCGCCAACGGTAGGAGATACAGCACCCAGGGGTGCGTTCCTCGGAAAGCCGTTACCTCATGGACGCCGAAGTGGAACATGGTCCCGATCAATCCGCAGACCACGCCGATGGCGGACGCAGCCATGGTCCATTTTGCAAGCGTCCACCCGTAAAGGCACCACCGCCGCAGAGCGGTTTTCGTTCTTTTGTTCACTGTATGTGCTCCCTCACTTTACCGCCGCTTTTTCTGCCAACACACTGTTGAAGGGCTCTTCCAGACTTTCCGGGTGCTTGAGATTTCGGAACAACTCCGCGAAAAAGCGGGAATACTCAATGCCGGTGGCGATCCGCTCGTCCATGACAACGCTCATAGGCATGATCTTCTTCCGGACGCCCTCCGGAGCCAGCGGGTCGGGGACGGGCCGCCCCATGCAGACGAACACGCTGGTAGTGCCAAACTCGTAGCAGTGGTGGAAAATGCAGGGCGTATTGATGGAGGCCAGATTCGTCACAAACAGGCTGGTATGGAAGGGGCTCAGTTCAATGATAGACTTGGGCAGCAAATTATGCCGGTCCAGAAAGCCCGCCAGACCAAAAACCGCCCGGGCCAGACCCGGCACGCCGAATACGAATTTCGCAAACCGGTCGGTGTCGTTATTGTGCTGAATGTTCTGGTTCTTCTCGATGGTAGAGCGGATCTTCTCCGTCACGGTGAACACCGTGTCCTCCGGTTCCAGATACACCTTCAGAGAGGTCTCGTCCGGCGTGCCGTCCGCTCGCGTCTTCAGGATCACAAAGCTGAAGCAGAAGTGATTCCGTTTGTAGATCCGCCGGTTCATCACGAAATAGTTGATCTTTGGATTTTTCAGCACCGCGCGGTAATAGGCGGACACCAGCAGGCTCATGTGGGTCACGGTGCGCCCCTCCCGCCGCTTTGCCCGGATATAGTCCCGGATCGCGTCCTCATCCAGATATTCCTCCGCCCAGTTCTGGGCATCATACCGCTTTGGCATGACATAGGGAAGCGCCTGCATGATGGCAGTCAGATCCCGTACTCTCGTTCCGTCTGGTCGCATAGCCATTCCTCGTGCTTTCTCCCCGTCAGCTCCAGGGTAAACGTGTCCGCTGACGGTATGGTGTCTTTATTATAGTTAAGAATCTGCAAATTTTCAAGTTAAACCGCAAAATGTGACCGACGGCTCCTCCTTACCGGTCATCCCGCCAGCCTGCCCCGGCCGTCAGCAGCCCCACTATGGCAGGGAGCAGCCAGAGGCTTCCCTCCGTGCGCCACACCAACCACGCCGTCCCGGACGCCGCCGCCAGCGCCGTGGAAATGCCCACCCACCGGCAGCCCCATTCCGCCGTTCCGGGACCGGCCAGCCACGCCAGCAGGAGATACAGCGCCCGTCCGCCGTCCAGCGGGCGGACAGGCAGCAGATTGAAGGCGCACAGCACCCCGTTGGCCCCCGCCGCCGTGGTGCACCCCATCCTGCCGAGGACCGCAGCCGCCAGCAGATTCGCCAACGGCCCCGCCAGAGCCGATGCCAACTCCTGCCCGTAGCCCATGGCCCCCCGGACCTCGATCACCGCTCCCAACATGCCGACCCGCAGCCGTCGAGCCTCCCCGCCGCAGAGCCTTAAAGCCAGCAGATGCCCGAACTCGTGCCACGCTGCCGCCCCCAGCACCGTCAGCGCCATCTGCCAACCGCAGCAGAGGGCGAACCATCCCACCAGCAGAAAAAAGCCGCCGGAGACGGTACACTCAGGCGGTTTCCACATAATAGATCGGGTTCAGGTAGACCCCGTCCTTTTGCAGCTCGAAATGCAAATGCGGTCCTGTGGCCATGCCGGTCTCTCCTACCTCCCCCAGCTTCTCTCCCTTTTTTACCGCCGCGCCGGAGGACACGGAGATCCGTCCGCAGTGAGCATACAGGGTGGCGCAGCCGTTAGCGTGGGTGACTGTGCAGTATTTTCCGTAGCTGCTGCTCTCCCCTACCGCCGTAACGGTGCCATCGGCAAAGCAGGCGATGGCCGTACCGGTATCCGCCGCCAGATCCACGCCGTAGTGAAACCGCTCCGTCCCCTCCAAGGGGTGATCCCGGTAGCCGAAATTTGAGGACAGCACGCCCTTTACCGGCGTCTCGTGGTCAAAACCCAAAATCGCCTGCCGCATACTGACGTTTTCCGGCAAATCCTCGTCGGAATAGAGCACAAGGTCCATCGTCTCCAGCTCCTCCGGAGCCGGGTCCTCTCCCGCAGGCGGGATCGTGTTCAACGGCTCTGCATCCCGCCAGTTCCGCAGCTCCGTCAGTGCCGCGCCGTCCGCTGTCCGGGCGGCGGTCTGCCGGGTCTCCGCGCCCTCTGGATGGAACACGGCCCGGTACACCTCGTCCGCCGCCTCCGCCGGGGTCCCATCCTTGGTAAACAGCCCGCCCACAGCGGAAAATACCGCCTGCACATCCACGCTCCGAGTCATGGCTTCCGACAGCTTTTGGCTGACGCCCGCCATCCTTCCCGGCAGCAGCAGCTTCGCCGCCACCAGCAGCACGAAAATGCCGCCGCAGGTCACCAGACGGATGAGCCGCAAACGCTCCGCCGCCGACAGGGCGTCCGTTTTTCCGGACTGACGGCGTCCCACCTGACGCGCCACCGTTCTTTTTCTGCCAACCGATGCGGCTGTCCGCCGCCCTGACCGCCTTGCCGTCATCCTTCCTGCCCCCCATCGTTGAATTCTTTCAACTCTATGCGGGGATTTTCCGCAATATGCCTTGACATCCCGAACCGGATACCGTATAATGGTAAAGCTGTATCCGGGTGTAGCGCAGTTGGTAGCGCGCATGGTTCGGGTCCATGAGGCCGTGGGTTCGACTCCCGCCACTCGGACCAGTAAAAAGTGCTGTAATCTCAGTGATTACAGCACTTTTCCTTTTTTTCGAGTACACACTAAAGTACACACTTCCGATTTTAGCTTTCAAGTACGCACGTCTTATCTATGTCCACACAGCTAAAATAACCGCCCCACAGCACTGTGCTGCAGGGCGGTTTCTCTCAGCCGGTCCAGTCGGCCTTGGCCTCCCGCTTATCGAAGTGAAGGAAGCTGCCATATACCCCAACGCCTCCATGGTTGGGGGACACGTTCCGGGCATATCGCGCCAGGTCCTTGATAGAGACTCCCGGCATGTGGATATCCGCAGCGTATCCGTAAAGGTGCTGACTATGCTTGCTGGCGTTTTTCAACGTGCTGTTGTAGGCCACCGTGCGGTAGCCGCTGTTGATAATGAGGGGAATCTCCTTCCCCTTGCCGTGCTCTTGGCTGGCCTGATACCGGATGGACTCCAGATCCCAGGGGAGCTGCTCATGGATCAGCACCACGTCACTGCCATCACGGCAGCGAAACTCTTTCACTTGGAAATGAGGAGTCAGGTACTTGTCCCCATCAGCGGCCAGAGAGTAGACCTTAACATCCATGCCTATTCTCCTTTCAGCTTGTACAGCACCCGAACCAGCTCCGCTCGGGTCACCGGTTTCTCCAGATTGCTGTCCGCCAGCAGCCCCTTGGCCTTGCCCCACGCCAGCGCCGGGTCCTCCGGCTTGGTTGGGGCCGGGGAAGGGTTTGCGGTCTCCGCCTTCCGTTCCCAGAACAGCAGCAGCGTGGGTACCTTCCGGGAGCTTTTGACCTTGCCCTTGGGGAAAATTCCCTGCGTGGAGCCGCCGCCGTCCAGCATGATGGCATCCTCCACCCCCAAGCCCAGCAGCTTATTCTGAAGCTGTTCGCGGGTCAAACTGGTTTTGTCACACCACAGGCAGATTTTCCCATTCGGCATCCAGCCCACAGCCGTCCGGGCGGCAGACCGGGCCACGTCCGGCGTGAGATCCCGGTGTAGTTTGGCCCCCGCTTTCAGGAGAGGGACGCCGGAGAGGAAAGATCCTCCCCGGTCCGTCAACATCTTGGGCGTGCCGTCGCTGCCGATGGAAATGCCCCAATCCTGATAGGCGTCCCGGCTGATAACTTTCCCATCAATCACCGTCCAGCCAACCGGCTGACATTTGCCGTTGAACAGATAGCCGTTGATGATGTGCGTGCAGCCGGTTTTTGCTTTGATCTGCGCCGGCGTCAGCTTCCCAGGGTTATAGTAGACCTGCGCCCGAGCACAGTCAAAGATGTCAGTCATTGACTCTCACCGCGCTTTTGGCATAACCGTCCTCGTCATAGGTAACCTCGAACTTGCCGCCGGGGATCCACTGGATCTGCTTGGTGCCGGCAAGCTCGGGACGGCGGCGCATATCCACGGTGCGCTGGGCGTCCTTGGGCTCCTCCTCAGCAGGAATAAAGCCCTCGGCCATCTCGGCTTCAGTCCAGCCCGCCGTACCGCCGTCGGGGTTCAGGTGAAAGTTGGCGCCCGCCTCCTTCAGCAGCTTGTTGATCTCCTCGATGGTCTTGCCGTTCTTCTTGCCCTCGTTGATGATGTCCGCATACTTCTTTTCCATGATGTGTTTCTCCTTTCAAATTTATGGTTATGTTATAAACCGTTATCAACCGTTTTCGTTTTTGGGGTCATCCCCAGCAATTTTATCCCCCGCTGCATCCACAGCAGACTTGCCGGCGGCGAGGATCTTCGGCAGCCACGCAGGGACTTTGGCTCCCATATTAACTGCATGCTCGGCCAAGCTGCCCAACTCACCGATGATGTACCACACGATCACCAGCGGGCCGATCAGTACCGTATAATCAAAGGGCAATGTGACGCCAGGCAGATTTGCCATCATGGCGCTGATAAGCCAGTCCGCCACCAGCGCAACGCACACGATGACGATCATACCGCCCTTATGCCAAGCTCCCTCCCGGAGCTTGGCGCTGGACCAGCGCCCCTCCTTGCTGGCCACGGCGGATCCAACCAACCAATCTGCCAACATCAGGCACACCCACACAATCACCAGCCAGCCGAACCAGCCCCACAGAGCGGTGAGCGTTGCAATGACGCCGGTGATCACTGTTTTGATGTGCAGCGCGGAGTTATTCTCCATGGGGCACCTCCGTTTCTTTGCCCTGGGCAAGCCGGGCCCGTCGAAAAAATCTCTTGCTCATAAAATTCCCCCCTATTTCTTCATATTTTCAAAGGCGTTCCAGTCCATGGCCGCCGCCTCTACATCGCCCCACGTCAGCGCCTTTCCCTCGACGAGCGCCCACGTTGCCCCACCGCGGAACGCCATCCGCACCGGCCCCACCGGCGCGAAATCACCCTCCTCGGTGTTGCTGACCTGCAACACGATCTCGGAATCCAGATCCGCTGACGCCGCAAACCGCAGCCCGTTCAAAATTTCCTGGATCTTAGCCGGCGGCATGAACTCATTTGAGGTATAGGCCAGTGCCAAAGACCCGGGGGCGCTGCTTTCCGTGGACCAGCCTGCCCCTTGGAAGGTCAAGGCACTCAGATCCGCGCCGGAGACCGTGATCTTGATCTTGTTGATCCGGATCGCAGATTCGATGTCGAACCCGTCCCCGGCGCAGCCGGTCTCCGTCAACTCCAGATACCCGTAGCTGCCGATAGGACTCGCGCGGATCTTCCCGCTGAAATACGGAAACAGCAGGATCAAATATTGAAGGTTTTCCTCAATGGCGTTGGCGGCAGTGAAGGTAAGCCGCTTCAGGGTTGCCGGCAGCAATTCCAGCGAATAGGCGTCATCCTTCATCCGGCATCACCCCCCGTTGGAATCGGTAGTCTCTCCAGCTCCGCCCAGGTCATCTGCGCGTCCTCTACCGCCTGCCAGGTGTAGGCATACGCCTCAAACGCGTCCCAGTTGATGATCGCGGACCAACGGATCATGCCGGAGCCGATCTGCACTGTGGTCCCGCTCCGCATAATCGCAGAGACAGACACGGAAACGTCGGCGTAATCTGCGGCAGAGCAGAGGAACACCAGCGCGTCCAGAGCATCCTGCAGATCCTGATAGGCCCCCTGCGGCACCGTATACCGCGCTGTAATTGCTGTGTCTGACAGTATCACTGCCCAGCCGGTGCCGGTGACTGTGATGCTGCCCAGCTGATCGCTCTGAGCGGTGACGATGATCTCACGGATACCGTGGGCCGCCGTCAGGGTCGTGTAGTCACCCGTACGAACGCTTGCTGCCAACTCCACATAACCAAACCGCGTCCCTGCCCAGACCTCCACAACCTCCCCGGAAGCGCTCTCCACGCCCTTCCAGAATGCCAGCAGGTTCTTGACGATCAAGGTCAACTGCTCGTCTGTGGGGATGTCATCCATTCGCCAGGTGGTATCTGTGGTTCCGTCCTTGTGGGTGATGTTGACAGGCGTATAGGTGACCTGGCGGCCGTACTGTTCATACAGCCCCTTCAGGTAAACCATCGCCTCTGTAATGCGATTGCGGTCAGCGGCATTGAAGGCCCCACGCATACCCGCCAGCCATTCCGCTTTTTCGTCTGCGGACATTGCATCAAAGCCTTTATCCCGCAGAGCCCTCCACCGAGCCACATCCGCGGCTGTCCGGTTGGTGATCAGAGATTCTAAAATAGACATATCTCAAACTCCTTTCACCCCGGCGGTATACACGACTGTATTTGACAGCTTGATCTCCATCTTTTCCAGATTGCCGACGGTTCTTCCGCCGCAGTTATCCGGCAGAGATACCCGGTCGCCCAGATGCTCACCCGCAAAGACGACCTTCGCCTTGCCGGTATTCCGCCGCTGGTGGTAATCATAGAGCCGCTGCGCCACCGTCTGAGCCACAGCCGGAGAGACCAAGGTCGCGTCTGTGATTTTCACTACCTTCTGCTTGTCCGTGGCGGTCACGTTCGGATTCTTCACAGAGTAGACGGCCTTGGTGTCGGCATATTTGACACCATTCACCTCAACGCTGCCATTCTCCGCCACCGCGAAGGTGTGGGCCGTAACCTGCACCTCTGTCACAATGGCCGCCGTACTGACTGAGGCACCGAGGAAGGTACGCTCCAGCGGTACCGTTACTTCATCCGTCCCAGGCGAAAACACCCGCAGCTCTGCCCGGCCGTCCGTGGATACGCAGTAGCCCCAAACGAATAGGAGCTGCTGGATCGCCGCTCGGCGGGAGCCAGCCTTCAGGATGCCAGTCACGTTCATGTCCGTGACATCGGCATCAAATTCCACCTCAAAGGGCGCCGCCAGTTCTGCGATCAGCGCCTTCGCGCTTTTGCCGCTGTATACGCCGCCGGCAAAGGGCATATCGTTCAGCACGCCGATGGCGTCGCAGCACTCGATCGGATATACCCGACTGGAGGTACGCTTATAGGAATCGATGTAGTACACGCCGACCAGTGTGTCATTATTTCTGACCTCGACCGGCTGCTTCAGCTGGAACATGAACTCAATATCATCCTGGCTATCCAGTGTCCAGCTCAGCTTAGAGCCAGGAAGCTTGGTACTGCTCAGATCGATCTCATTGACCGCCGATGCCTTCCGCAGCTCCGACATACCGAAGGATCGGTGGACGCCGAAGATCACATGATCGATCTTGGCGTAGCGGTAAGGCAGGTTTGTCTTTTTGAAGGTCAGGATGAGCTTGTTATAGCTCTCCACCCGCTTCTGGCAAAAATACTCCACAGCGTCAGGCGTGAAGTCCTGATCCGCCTTCAGGGTACTCCCTTGGTACCACTTGATGTTGAGTTCCGAGCAGTATCCTCCGGTCGCGGAATCAAAGCGAAAAGAAATGCCGACAGAGGAATACTGCTTGCTGAAGGTAATGGTGATCTGCGGCTCAGAGCCGGCGGCGAAACTGCCGTCAGCGCCGCTCATGGCCTCCGACCAGAACGCCGGGGAGATCTCCGACGCCAGGACAAAAGCCCCATCCATCCCCCACTGGTTCAGTTCCCCCGTGGCAGCCGGCTCCTCCACGGTGCCGCTGGGCAGTTGAGCAAGCGCAGATCTGTCCTGCGCTGTTGGCGCGGTCACCGTGGCGTCCAGTGCGGCGCCGGGCGCAATATCCTTATACAGCAGTATGGTCTTGCTCATTTGGGAACCACCTGCGCTTCCATCGGAATGAAATTGATCTCAATTTCTCCCCAGTAATTGACCCCGTTGGAGACAGATTCGATGTCCTGTGTGCCGGAAGTGTAATACGCCTCGTAGGAGATGGTGGTCTGGCCGTCCGCAGCTTCCAGCATAACGCTGTCATCTACGGAGTGCTCAACCAGATAAGCCCAAAACTCGTCCAATCCGGCATAGTTACCGCCCCGCCGGAAGACTTTGATCTTGTGGCCGACGTAGGTACCGATAATATCCCGGATCATGCGGCCGGTCATAACGCGGCCGGCATTATCACCGTCCAGTACGTTGAAATTCCGGCTATAAGCAGAAATCGCGACGTCTGCGTCAAACTCCCTGCCGTTCAGTTTGATATAGCTCATATCAGTAATCCTCCAGACTGACACCGACACGGTTCGACTCGGACTTGTTCAGCCGATATACGACCTTGCCCAGAATGTCCTCGTCAATGACAAGGTAAGCCGTACTCTGGCCGCTGTACCCGCCTTCAGAGAGTGCCTGCCGGAAGGCCTGAACCATGGTGTCCAGAGGCGTTTCAATGTTCGTGCCCTGCTTCTGATCACCCAGCACCGCCAGAAATTCCTTGTTGGGGGGAATGACCGCGCCGGCAGCCAATCGCGGCAGTTCTACACGAGGCAGAGTGTCAATGGACACGCTGCGTCCGGTGAGTGCACCGATCAGGGCGAACGCCTTATTCACACCGCGGATAAAAGCGTTGATGCCGTCAATGATAAAGTTAATGCCGCCTTCCAACAGATCCACGATGGTGTTCCAGATACCGCGGAAGATATCCTTGACACCTTCCCACGCCTGCCGCCATTTTCCGGTAAACACGCCGGAGACGAAGGTCACGATGCCCGTCAGGATCTGACCGATGCTGCTGACCAGATTTTTAAGGGTCAGCTTCAAGGTCTCAATCCAGCTATTCAGTGTCGTCCTGATCCACTCGAGCAGTCCGGACAGCCGTCCGTTTGTCTGCTCATCCAACCAGGTAAAGAAGGTGTCTACCGCCGTCTGTAAAGCGGTCAGCACCGCCTCAACGATAGTCTGTAGGCCCTGCACCAGAAGCTGGATGCCGTTTATCGTAAGCGTCAGGTCGCCGGTAAAGATACCTTTGAAGAACTCCAGGAACCCCTCCAACAGGAGCTTTATGCCGTCCAGCATGACCTGCCCCTGCCCGAAGGCATTCGTGAACACCAGCAGCAGGCCGGCAATAGCGGCGACCAGCAGGGGGATCCATGAGCCGGTTAGAACAGCGATCCCAAGGCCGGATATCAGCAGGCCGGCCACGGTAGACAGCATATTTTCAAAGTTCCAGCCGTTCTTCAGCGCGTCATGCAGGCCGGTGGCGAACAGGGATAGCCCGCTGACAACCATCCCGATCCCGGCGCCCAGCTTCCCGAAAGCGATCCAGAGACCGAGCGTTAGCTCTGCGGCGCCTTTCAGCATCTCGAGAAAGTTATCCATGCTGACCCCGTTTTGCCATGCGTCCCACGCGCCCTTCGCCAGATCAATGCCACCGCGGATGGCCACCAATAGGCCGACAAATTTTGTCAGCCCGTCCTTAAAGCCCTTGGAGAGCTTCCACGCCAGCAGCGCAGCACCGATCAGGTTTACCCAGTTCAGGATCTTTTCAAAGTCTGACGCCATACTGGAGGTGTCAAAAGAGAAATCCGGCTTGGCCGCGGAGCCTCCCCCGCCGCCCGAAGCACTGTTCGACAGCTTATTGATCTCATCGAAGCTGGCCAACGATTTCGACGCTTTCTTTGCGGCGCCGCCTGTGGCCTCGATGGCCTCCGCCTCGTCATACATATTCTTGGCCGCGTCCTTCGCCTGCCCGATGGTCTTTCCAAACAGGAGGGACACCATGCCGGCAATCGCACTCACGATACGGGTGAGGATGTTGACCAATGCTGTGAAAGCCGGGATCAGCACCGACAAAATAGGCTGCGCCAGTGTCAGCAGCGCCCCCTTCAGACGGGCAACCGCAGCCGAGGCCTCGCTGTTGGACTGCACCACCTTGCCCATCCAGTCCTTCATGGACCGCAGCGCTGCTGTGATCATCGTAAAAATAAATACTCGCTTGACAAGGCCCTTGACCCGGTCGGAGAATTTCTTGATCCGCTGGTCTGCCTGCTCCACCGCGCTCGCAACAGCGTCGGCGGCAGTGGCCGGCTTGTAAAGCTCCTTAGCTACCTTTCCCGCATGGTCCTTAGCTGTTGCCAGGTCACCATTGATGCGCTTCGCTGCTGTATCAACATCGTCCAGACGGTCGGCAGCATGATCAAACTTGACCTGCAGACCGTCCACCAGCTTCTGTTGCGCGGTAAGCTCCCGCGTTACACCAGCCTGCCGAGCGGCGGCATCCGCATAAGCCTTGACGCTGGCCGGGTCATTGGCGTTCGCACCGGACATTGCGGCTGTTACGCGCTGAGCTTCATCCTGCAGAGCTGCCAATTTTACCTTTGCCTCATCCAGTTGGCCACCCAGCTCGCTGACGCGCCGGGCAATCGGCAGCCGCTTATCGCCATTCTTCAGGAGCTGCTTCTCCAGTTTTTCGATATCCCGCGTTGTGCGGGTCAGGTCTTTTTCAAGCTCCTTATTATCCAGTTTTGTGCTGTAAGTAATATAACCGTCTGCTCCGGGCATCAAGTCACCTCATTTCTTTCCCAGCCAGGCATTTATAACGGCGTCCTCCGCCGCGGTGAAGTTGGTCTTCAGATCCACCAACTCCCGATTCTCTCTGTATAGCTGCTGATCTGTTTTATCCAGCGGCTTCCCCTTCGCCTTTAGATTGCGGATTCGGACGATCTGCGCGAAGAAGCAATCGCCGATTTCGTAGTATGCGGAAATGAACGTCCACCAGTGCAGGTATTCCAGCTCACGGACTTCTTTGCCCAGCACACGGTTGATGGGGGCCACGATATACCGAAAATCCTGCCCCCAGTCCATCAGCTTCGGCGTCGGCCGCTGGCCCCGCCTGTCCTCTCCACAGTTAATAAACCAGACGCACTGCTTTGCAGCTTCCTGCCAGTCCTCCACCGGCATATCCTCAAGTTCCGGGTAGAAGATGTAAAGCACTACAGCCGATTTTTCCTCACTGCTCAGCTCCGGATCTGTCAGAGCCTCACAGATATCCAGTATGGCCCGATAGTCGGAACGGATGGAATACTCCCGCCCACCCACAATTACGGTTTTTGGCAAAGTGTATTCCATCCGTTTCTCCTCTCATCGGTGATATTTCTTCAGGTACTTCTCCACGCGCGGCTTGGACGCCCGGATCTGCTTAGACATTTCTTCCGGCACTGTGTCAATGACCGCCAGAAAGAAGTTCGTCCACAAAGGCAGGCCCTCCGCCATAGCATGGGTGCTGTGACCCTGGAAGACTGCGGCCGCGGTGCCTTCGCCAAACAGCCTGTCAACGCCGTCGGATACTTCCGCGTCACGCTGCCGCACATACTCGAAAAAGGCGGTATTGTTCTCAAACTTCTTATCCTTATCGGTCTCATACCGCTCGGCACATTCCGCGAACAGATCATAGAGAGCCGACACGAAATTAACGTCCGTGGGGTTAAAGCTGATCTGTGCGGTGCCATCATTGACGTCGAAGGTTTTTACTCCGATAGGGAAATTCAAAGCATTCACAGGCATCTCCTCCTACTCTCAGGCCGCTTTGGTGAAGGTAACCGCACCGTCAGCAATAGCTGCCGTGCCGGTGGTGCGGGTACCGCCATAGGTCACATCGATAGGCATACCCACATTAGAGCTGCCGCCCAGAGAGGCAGGCTTGACCATGCAGGATTCATACCGCTCCGCGAATACCGCGGTATCCGCCGTGCCGGCGTAAGCATGGACCACCAACAGGTCGTTGTTGGCCATAGCCGCCACATTCTGTTCCTTGATGGACTGGTTCCAGATTTTCACCTGGGCTGCGTCACCGGAGTCCAGCTCACAAGGCTCAAAGCTCTGCGTGATCACAGGCTTCTTCATGTTGGTGTAGATCTCACCGAAGATATCAGTCTTGCTCTCCTCGCTGTAATCGTACTCCATGGAGCTCTCCTCCACGCGCTTGCCGATGGGGCTCCAGACCGGAGCGCTATTGGTCCCGGTATTCAGATACAGGATCAGGAGCTTCCGATCCACAACCTGTCCAGCCGGCGTGTTAAACGTCATATCAGCCATTTGTTTTCCCCCTTAAATTTTTTGATGAACTGCACAGACAGCTGCACTACATAGACGCCGGTACCTTCACCGTCCGCCTGAAGCAGCGTGCCGTTCTGCGCTGTGATCCGCTCTGCACGGGGGTCATCCCCAAAAACCGGAGCGGCGCCGGTTGCCGACTGCTCCTGCACCCACTCCTGCAGGTCTACGATCCAGTCGGCGTTTTTCGCGGCCCCAACATCATCGTTAGGGGCTTTCTCCAAAACGCAGTACAGGCCGAAATTGTACTGGTTGGTAATGGTAGTATCCCCGACAATATCCCGGCTCCGTCTGACCTCCACCAGACCGTCTGGCATGATGCCGCCGGTACCAGGGATCTTGTCGGTATAGTCCACCTGAAAACCGGAGAGGACACCGGACTGCGGGAACGCTTCCAACCACTTCCGAACGGTTTCTAATGCATTCATACCGGGTCACCCCTCCCCTGAACATAATTCTTGAGATCCGCCAGCATGGCGTCCCCCTCTTTCTCCTGAAGGCGTTGGCCCCAGAATGGACCAGCTTCTGGGTTCTTCGTGACGGTATACGTCAGATCCTGCTCGGTCGCTTTCAACTGGTCACCACGCCGCCACCGTGGGCCAACCCCCGGGACCACGCCGGGGCCTTGTCCGGTTTCGGCATTGACCATTACCTTGCCCTCATGCAGGTATCGCGCGTAAGGGACGAAGGTATTGATCTCCGGCCGGCTGACAGGAGACTGTGCCTGCGTCAGCTTGATGGTGGCTCCAGTCCGGTACGGCATATACCGCACGATCCGCCGAAGCACATTTGCCGTGTGGAAACGCTGCACATCACCGTTCACAGTCAATCCCTTCCGACGAAGGATCTCCTCCACCGGGCGACTATCCACTTTCACACTGCCAACAATCGCCACATTACCCACCCGCTTCCGTATGGACTACAGCGCCGTTCCAGTATTTTGGATCGACATACCGCACGACTACCAGACCGGGCACCTTTACAGGGATCAGCGCAGCCCATCCCTCGCGGCTGTTGACCTCCGGCCCCTCGCCCAGAAGGACCTTATCACCAACCGCCACCTGCACCGTCTGGCCGGGGATGACCAGCAGGAAGCTGTTCACCTCACTGCTGCCGGTCTTATCCACGTTCTCGGTCTTCTTGAAATCCAGGAAGGCGCCGTGAATAACTGTCCGGGTATATGCGGCCGCGCCGTCCCAGTGGTAGACGGTCACCGTCTGATTGCAGAGGCTGTAATCGACTGGGCATCCCCGGCGTCTGAGCGCCCGCATCAGCCCACCCCCCGGCAGATATCCAGATACAGGCAAGCAGCTCTATACAGTGCCTTTGCCTGCCCCTTCTCGGACACATCTACCGCAGTTGCGGCCGCGCTGCCATAGGACGTAGACACGGAGCCAATGGAGGCAGACTGCACCGCTCCAGCATCGCCGCTGACGATCAGATCCACATTATGCAGCGCCTCAGCCATAGCGCAGACGGCCATTCCCTCTGCCTGCTCGTCCGGAGCAGTCACAGTATAGATCCGCTTGTAGCGACGGAGTTGATCCGCCGCCCTGGCTTCCAGCTCCGCCCAATCGTCAGCAGAGATGGCGCCGCCATGATAGACGGAACTGTAAAATTCATAATCGACCATAGCGGCGCTCCTCCTTACGCTTCTGTGTCAGCAGCCTCGGGCTGCTCGGCTTCAAGCTGTTCAGCTTCAGTGTGTTTGTCCTGAAGGTGCTTCGCAAGAGCCGCTTCGCTCTTGTAGTTCTTGCCGCAATGTGGGCAGATATAAGCCGGTTCCTCCGGCGGCAGGATCATGCCGACAATACGCATACCCGTTCCTCCTTAGGCCTTGGCCTTATGGTGCAGGTAGATGCCTGCCACCTTGTTCTCGTATACGTCAGCAATGCCGACATTGCGGTAGCCGAACTTATAGGCGTCGGCGCTCTGGTTCTGCTCAGGAGTGATGATCTTGGGCGCCACGTGCTTCTCGAACTGGATAACAGCGGACTTTTCGATGATCATGAAGTTGATATCGCAGCCGTTGGTGGGGTCCTTCACATAGCCGCCGGCCTCTTCGCTGGAGGTCGTACCGTCATACTGATCGATAGCGGTATAGAAACGGCTCTGAGGCACCTTGACGATGCCCGCAAAGGTTTCCAGAACCTCCTTGGATTTGGTGGTATCCAGGTCGCGGATCATGCCGTACAGAGTGGGTGTGATGAACAGATAGCGGTTGTTGGGGTCCACCTCATCCTCGTCCATCTTGTTCACGCCTGCGCGCAAGGCAGTGACGACAGCCGCACCGTCTGCCAGAGTCGCACCGGCAGAGATTTTGGAGATACCAGAAGCGCCGGCATACTGGGCGAAGCGGAAGGCATCCAGTTCCGGACCAACCTTCGTCCGCAGGAACTCACCAGAGAGCTGGCCGAAGGCAATGCCGGCAGTCTCCAGATTATCCATAGTATCCACCTGGAACATGCGGCCACGGTCAAAATTGCACCTGACCGTCTCATTGGTGAGCGTTACATCACCATTCACATAACCGCCGTTGCGGCTGTAATCGGCGAGGCCCTGCATAGAGATCTTGGGGATAATCATCTCGTTGTAGCTTGCGCCCTGACGCACCAGCTCGGGGTTACCATCCAGTACAGAGGTCAGGGAAGCCTGCTTGTAGATCTTATCCAGGATAGGGATAAAAGTCTTAGCCAGAGTAATAGCGTTTGCCATTATGAAAAACTCCTCTCGTTATTGTGTCTCAATCCTTCTCTGGATCGAGTCCGGCGGCTGCCATAATCTTGGCAGTCTCAGCATCATACTTACTGGGAGGAGTGGACCGGCCCGTACCGCCCGCATAGGGAGGCGGTGTGCTGTCATCCTCAAACAGATAGGCGTTATCCTTCTTCAGAGCCTCCAGAGCGTCCTTGATATCCGCGTCCTGATTGGTAGACTTCTTCAGCTTCTCGACATCCAGCAGCGCGGAAATAGCCTTGGCATTGCGGCCCTTGGCGGCGGTGATGGCCTCTTTGATCTTTCCATCAAACGCCATTCCGTTCAGCTTGTCCTGCCACTCCTTGTCTTTGGTGGAGAGTTGGGTATTGAGGGTCTTGATCTTGTCCTGCAGATCCTTCACGTCAACGCCCTCGAACGCCTTCAGGCCATCCTGAGCGGTCTTCAGCTGCTCCTTGATCGCCTCGTAGTCGGCGAAAGGCTTCTTCGCGGACTCGATATCCCGGCCATTCTCCGCCATGATCGTGTCGATCAGATCCTTGCCCAGCGCCTGGTCACCGATCTTCAGATTTTCCAGAAATTCACGCTTCACTGTTTTCTCCTCTCTCCGCTACGCTTTCGGTACGCGGGTCGCCTCCGCTGCGGTCGGCCTTGATTACGCCTGGCCAGGGCAAATATGAGCACAGGCACAGGCCTGCAATCAACAAAAAGCTCTTGTATTCTATCTGAAAATATGGTATATAATAAGCAAAGATAAAGTCGGTCGTGGCCCCCGAAACCCGCCTTTGGCGGCTGGGCTGCGGTCGGCTTTATTTATTTCTCTGTAGAACCCGAATGATCTTCATATTCCTGACAAGAACCACGGTATCAATGAATTTTGTGTGCGTAGAGCGGAAGAGCGCCTCTGCCTGTTTGTAAATATCTTCTTCACTCAACGGGCAATCCGTAACATCGAAAATGAAATTATCCGCTTGGTCAGCCTGCTTGGCGACAGCATTGTAAATCGTGTTCTTGCTATTGCCACGCAGCGTCTTGAGATCGTATCGCGCGCCGTGGAACAGAAAATCTGGCGTGGGTACGCCCTGAGGCTCATTGACCCTGGGAACCAGATATAGTTCTCCGCCGACTTCTCGCTCAAGAAGCTCGGCGATTTCTTTTTCATGCGCGTCATGATCCAGAACCACATTGTGGCCATCAACTTTATAGATCACTTCGTTGAATGTGTACTCCTGCAGCTCTAACACCCGGTGGCTGTTTGGCTTGGCATCCGGATACCAGTTGCCCGTAATATCGGTAAACCGTTCAGGCTTAGGCAGCTCCGGAGGTGCAGGAGATTTGGGAGGATCAGGCAGTTCAGGCGGCTCGGGCGGCTTAATCACTTCCGGCGTCAACACCGTGGAGCTTGCCGGTTTTTCCAACGGCAGCTGCTTCATCTGCTTTGGGCCAAAGCCGGACACCTCCAACCGCTCGTCCTCTGTGCGGAGACCAACGCCATCGGAAAAGCTGCGATATTCCTGCTGCAGGAGCACCAGGCGGCTCTTTCGCGGCGCTGCGTCCTCCGGCCCAGCCAGCAGCACACGGCGTTTCTGCGCCCGTATGGCGCGCTCCATGCGGCGCTGCATCTGCGTAGCCTCATAGCCGGTATAATGCCGACCGTCAAAAGTGACGCCCTTTTCGTTGTCCTGCCGGAACTGCTCCAATTCGGCGGCAGTATACTGCGGACGGGTCACGCCAAGAATGATCGGGCTGGCAACATGGCCGCAGTTCAGCGTGCCGATCCGGCGCACCAGACTGTTATTGAGTTCCTCATAGGCGGCGTCGCTGTACTGTAGGCCCTGTATCGGCTCATGGTCCGGGGCGCTGTTGGCGTGCGCGGAGATCTCCCAGCCGTTGCAGCCGAGGGCGTCGTGGTTCTGCTGGCTGATCTGCTCCGTCATTAGGCCGAGGCCGCCCATGATATTGCGCCGAACCGCCGCTTCCAGTCCGGTGTGTACCCCGGAAGCGTATGCGACAGAAACGCCGTGCTTTACGATCCCGGAGCAGGCCCGCCGGACCGCGGTGTTATAATCGGCGGCGCCGGTGAATACCTGCTGAAAGGCGTAGTCTGTGCAGGCCATATACGCCTTCGGTAAAGTCCGATATTGACCGTATGGATCCATCAACATGATGGCCTTGGTCTGTGTGATGTTCTTCAGCTCATCAGCGGCCAGGGCAACAGCGGCAGACACGATCTGCTGGATCGCCGGATTCGCGTCAAGCGGTATGAGATGCCCCGGATACCTGCTGAGCGTCATATCATACCCATATCGAGCCGCCGTGCGTAGCAATTTCTTTGCTTCCCTTCGGGTCACGCCGAGCAGCTGGGCGAGGTCTCGCTCCAGTTCCTTGCGGTCCTTCCCCAGCCATTCAGCACGCCAGGCTTCATAGGCGGCGGTGCTGGTGAGCTTTCCCGCGTCCTGTATGCGGCGGGCAATATCCTTCAGAAGGTAGGTGTTGATCGGGTCGATCAGACGCCCCGCAGCGAGGCGGAAACCCTCGATCTGCTCCGGCGTCAGCATTACTCATCCCCCGCCCCTTCCATCGCTTGGATCTCCGGCATATACTTCTCCCGAACCTTCTTCAGATCTGCCTCGGTTTCAATCGGCATATCGAAATACCAGCCGACAGCGATCTCCGGCTTCAGGAGGCCGCGAGCCACCATGTCCTTATAGTCAGCCCAGGTCTGATCCTCGTCATACAAAATCCCATTGCCCCAGCTGATGACCACATCCTTGGCAGGGTCGATATCCGGGCCGGAGTAGATTTTGTACACGTGCCCAAGAACGCCGCACACGCGCAGCGCTTCTCTGGCCGCGGTCTCCCACATATGCTGGAAGTCGATAATGGTCAGGTTATAGTCTCCGGCGCTGCTGGTGATCTCCGTTGCGGTACGTTCAGCGGCCTCCACCTCGGAGAGCAGGCCGCGCTTCAGGCCGATCAAACTCTCCACATTGCGAAGGTACTCTGTCTTTCTCGCCAAGAAGGACTGCTCTCGCAAGGCCGGCGAGAAGATCGTCATGCCGACGGCGTCCGGGTCATCATCAAGGCCCACAAAGAGGTCATCCGTCAGCCGTTTCTTGCCGTCAGAGCCTGTCCTCAGCAGATCCGCTGACGCCACAATGCGGCTCCGACCATTCTCAAACTCCCGGTTAAGCTGCGCTTCGTTCCGGTTGATGTTATGGATCAAGCCAGCCGCCGGCGCATAGACACTGACGGCGTCCGGGCTGCCATCCACCGTGTTCTCCTGCGGAGCCCGTACCGGGATCAGGCCGATGGAGCCGATACCCGGAAGAACCAGCTCCGGCACCAAGTCCGCGTATTTTTCCAAGGCGCCGAGGCTCGTTTCATACCCGAGGATCTGCGCGGTCTCGGAGCGGTACAGCTTGGTTTCGATTGTCAAATCGCCATTTGTATCCACACGGCGCCGTTCAAGCAGCGTGTAGTAGATCCGGCCCTCCACCGTGCGCTCCGCCATGCCGATATCTGTAATCTCATCGCGCTCGTTGCGCCCCAGCGGAATATAGCTGCCGCGAGACACCACGGCAAACGATACACCCATTCGGCCAAAGACCGGCTTCAAGAAGCACTGCCCGCCGATGAGGGCCTGCTGCATAGCTTTAATCTTGGCCGCGTCCAGTTCCCGCAAAAGGGTGTCGATGTATTCAGCTCCCTGCTTTGTCGGCACGGCCTTGTATTCGGAGAAGGTGGTCTTGGTGAGCTTGGCCACCACCGACACCGGGATGCGCTGGCACGGGTCTTCATCCTGAGTAGGCTCCGTCTGATAATACAGCTGAGCCCAGTCCTTGATTGCCGCCTGCATCGCTGCGGAGGTGATGTCCTTCACGCCGAAAGCCTGCTCAAAGTTATAAACTTTTCCCTGCTCAAACAGGGCGGAGAAAATACTCACGGCTTAGATACCTCCCGACAGTTGATCACGATCCGGGGCTGGCGGCGCTGCGCTGCCTGAACCCCGTCGATATATGCCTGCAGGCGCTCAATCTCTCTGGCCTGGGCTTTACACTTCTCACTCAGCAGTTCGTTAGCACGCATCAGATCATCTCTGCACCATGCCGGAAGGAACCGCTCATACAGCCACTTTTTCAGTTTGCTCACTGGCCCCTCCGTTTCCAGATCTTGTTTGTGCCATATCTTACAGCGTCGATGTGATGGTTGGCTGCGTCAGGATAGCCCTGCAGCACCTCGCCCGTCTTTCCATCGCGCTCGTATTCGTATTCAGAAAATTCTTGCGCGGTATCTGGGCACCTGCCCGGGTCTATCACGATAGCGGCCAGCGATTGCAGCCACTTCATGGAGTAGGCGACGCTGCCCGGTCCCTTCTCAGATGCCCGGCAGTTCAGGCCGTAGCTGCGGTAATCGCTGACGGATTTCTCCTCAGCACTATCCGCGATCAGCAGCTCCCCGGCAGAGACCCGGCCCTTAACCAGCGCCGCGGTGTCTGCATTGCTGGTACGGTTGCGGGTCAGCTCGTCAAACAGGTAGAGCGTGCGTCGGGCGGCGTCATAGTGCATCCGGTTCCATGCCCAGGGGTCAGGATACCAGCCCCAGTCCACGCCGTTTGTGACCCGGTCGAACTGCCCGATCTCGGCGTCTGTAATCGCCCGGAACTGTAGATTTTCAAAGACCTGTGTACCGGAGCCGACCACTTCACCCAGATACTCATGCCGGTACCCGGTAGGATTTGTGTTCTTCAGGTGCTCGGCGTCCGCAATGAAACGCGGGCCGAGCCATTCCGGCGGGGCGGTCAGATAGGTGCTGTGATGGACCATCTGCCCGGGCTTCTTCTCCAGCACGTAACGGTTGGCCCAGTTACGCGCCATCGCCGGCGGGTTAAAGCTTTTGAAGGTAAAGCTGAAGGAGCCGCCGCGCAGTGTGGACTGCTCCACATTACGAATCTGCTCCGGGCCGTCAAACTGGTCCAATTCCTCGAACCAATCGATGCCAATGTAGCCAAAGGGTACCTTGATGGACTTTACTTTGCCGGGGTCATCCATGCCGAAAAACATGATTTTCTGCCCGGTAGGGAGATATGTGCATTCCATCGGGCTCACCGTGCAGCGGAACTTCCGCGTTAGGCCCAGCTGGGCGATGGCCCACACGATCTGTGTATAGACGGTCGTCCGCAGCGTGTTGCCGTATTTACGGAAAACGCAGGCGTGGATCAGCGGATTTTTCAGGAGCAGCAGAACGATTTCAACCGAAACGAAGGAAGACTTACAGCTTCCGCGCCCGCCTTTCTCAACCAGCTCGTTGATCTCGCCGGACTTTACAGCCCTGTGCGATTCCGCGAACGCCGGGGAGATCACGTCAGAGAGTTTACAGGTCGTCAATGATCTGCACACCTCCGTCCTCCTCGCCGGCGACATCGCCCAGCAGGTCAATGACCACCTTCGCGGCCTTAGCGTCGCCCATGGTGGCCGCTTCCGTCAGCCCGATGATCATAGCCATCTGGTTATCTACGTCCTCCGGATCGACCCCTCGGCGGGCAATTTTATTCCACCGCCGCCGGTCAGACACCGGCAGTGACAGGTAGATATCAGCAGCCTCTTTCAGGCTGCGCTTACGTCGACGCGACGCGCCGGAAGCAATACCACCAGCACGCCCGTATTCCCTCGCTTCACTCTCGGTTCGCTGGTTGAACGGGATAAGGTTCTTTTCATTTGGCACGTCACCACCTCTCTCAGTCCAAAAACAAAAAGCGGCACGCTGGGCTATCACCCAAACCCAGCGTGCCTTGTAGGAGCCCGATACTATGGCCGCCTCGGTGCCGGGCGACGATCATAAGGAGATGCGATGCCGTCCCCTGATTAGACCATAGTGCGTTATCAAATTGTTGTCTATGCACGGAAGCAAAAAAGTGTTGCATATGCAATGCTTTTTTAACGCTTTTTGCCGAGCCACCCCACAAATGACCCGAAGATCCGGCACAGCCAGTCGAATATAACCTCCTTCTTCGCCCCGCAGACCCGCCTGCGCTCCAGCAAGGTGCTTAGCAGTTTCCCAAAGCGAGGGCCATCTTTTACAGTCTCGATCCGCGACAAGGATGTATTCACAGGTTCTTTCATCCAGTGCGGATTCGGAGCCCAGTCATCTCTGTCATACCTCGGCTCTTCCGGTAAAGATGGCGATGGCGATTGTGGTGGACTCTGGATTGGGCGTTGAAGGGACTTCGGGGTCACGTGATACCGTTGCATGAGCGTTTCCTGCCCCCAGAACGGCTGCTTAGGCGTCGGTTCAATTGGCAGCTCGTCCAAATCATTGTTACCAACATAAAACCGATAGGCGATATCCCCGAGGGCGTACATGCCGGTTATATAGACCCGCACCGCGCTAAAAGAGTCCGCAATGCTCTTTAACGCCCGGTGCAGCGTCCTGCAGATAGTAGCGGAGTCGCGGTCGATCAGTTGGGATATCTCCCTACAAGTTAGAAACTCTCCATAGTACAGGTACAGATAAACGATCTGTACCTCGGTCAAGCAGGGAAGTATGGCCTTAAAAATCTCTTTATCACTCAGGTCTATCACCATCACAGAACGACTCGGGATATGCGCCCGTGCCGTTGCCGCCCGAAATGCGGCGGACTCTTGGATATTCGCTCTTGCCCTTCCAAGGGTCCTTGAAACTGTGCTCCGGTTCACCCCAAATTTCACTGCAATCTGAGTAACCGCCATCCCAGTAGCCCACAGTTCAAAGACCTTCCACTGTGCCTCTGTCATTAGGTCTTTACTTTCCGCCAAAGCCTCCATCATAATAGCCCGGTAATCCACACACTCTTCCGTGCCGGCTTGATCCTCATGCGCCCAGTCCGTAAACTGTTGGTGATCCATAGCGAAGCCAACTTGCACACTTCCGCCCTTGGAGCCGATGCGTTGGCCCGGGGTTAACGCCCGCAGATGGGCATTGACGTCCATCAGTTCTTCTTCCACCATGCACAAGGCTATGGCGTCGCTGCCATCCAGTTCCAGCGCCTTCTTTTTAGCAGACAGTTCCTTCCGGCGGGCCTTCAGTTCATCAACGGTCATTTATCTTTCCCGCCTTCCACCCCACCGCTGCGTTTTCGGAGAAGCGTGGGACATCGTAGTAGCCCGACAGCAGCCGGGACGTATCCCGAAGCTGGGCAAGGACAACTTGATACGCCTGGATCTCATTCGGCGGCGCGCCTTCTTCCTTCAGCTGCTTGATCTTCAGCTTGATTTTTACGGCTGCCATCCGATATTCCTGGGCCATCTCTGCCATTGTGCTCAAAAAATACACCTCCTCATATGCCTAAAACTACTACCAAAAGTTGTTTTGAAACCGGAACAGAAATTGGTAGTGATTTCGACTGTTTTGACCGTCCCCATCCAGGGGCCGCAGATTTAGGTAGTAGTTTTGCATAGTCCCACCGTCTGAGTGTCTGGTATGGGGTCAGTTTTGGCAGTCTGATTTTGAGAATGTCCGTGTGTGCTGGCGATGGCTCCAGTAAGCCGTCTTGGCGATTTTCTCGGCTGCCCGGTTGACGGTGCGGGAGACTGTTGATCGGTTGATGCCATATCGGAGCGCGATCTGCCCCATGGTCTGGCCTGTGTATAACCATGCCTCAAGGAGCTCCTTCTGCCGCATGGTCAAACCCACGAGATGCTTCGTAGCCTCGTAGTTTACCTTGAGATATGCTTTGTTCATCACTGATCTCCTCACCTCCGGCGCTTATTGGCCATCCTACGCAGATACCGCGTCCGATGGGCCGTGATATATCCCCTCATATCTTCTCGCTCCTGCTGCGATGGGAGGTTGCTCTGCTCCGCGACTTTGGCCACCTGATATTCCGCCCACTTGGAGCAGACTGCCGGATCGTGGCAGCCCGCCTGACGATCCGGGCAGCCCTTACATGGAGGTTGAGCCATCCCGTTTTGCCTCCAATGCCGCTTTGTCCCACAAACCCCAGAACTCCTTGCGGCAATCGTCGCATGAGCGGTTTAGGGTTGAGCACCCGCCTTTCTTTCCCCTGTGCGAGGCAAAAAGTAGAGCTGGGCATACCTCCAAAATACCGTTTTCATCGACATCTGCCGTAGGGTACTGCTCAAGAAGTTTTTCCTGCCGCGTCTTGCACGGCAGCACCAGCAGCCGACCGGCTCTGTCGGCCTCGGCCAGCTCGCGCAGGCGGTCAAGACCGCCGCACTCATCGGCAAGAGCACGGCAGTCCTCGCTGTATTTCGTTAATCTATCCATCAATTGCCTCCTTGTTTTTTCGCGCCGAAATAGTGCTTCCGCCGTGACCGGCGAACGGCACCATTTCGGCGCTCGTCTGTTGGGTATACATAGTAGACAGACCGTGCGCCGGGTCTGATAGCTGAAAGCCTTGTGCGGCAATGGGAAGACCCAACAGACAACAGATGCGATATCAGCAGCAGATCCGTGGCTAAAATGCATGGTCATCTGTTGGGTGTCTTCACCCTAAAAAAGTTGCAGATTCAGCAGAAGCCGGAACATTTTTTACCGTAGGGCTTTATAGCTAAGGTGAAAAACTGCGGCCATATCAACCTAAAAACGCTGTCCTTTCAAAGGTTCTCGTCTTCTTCAGCATATCAGATTTTTAAGCGTAAAAACCGGTGCAAAATCCGATATCAAGAACCGGACGAAAATGCGATATATTTGGTCGGAAGCTGCCTCGGCTCAAAGCGCCACTTTTTGGCGTCATCGCCAATTTTCTGATAAAGCCGTGCCACGGCCAGCATAGGGGTATCTTCGCTAATGTCGAACTGAAATTCCTTCCGGGAGCAGTTCCAGATGCCCCACTTGGCACCCGGTACGCCGCGCTGATATGTCTCACGTCTCATGGTGTATCTCCTTCGCTCCCTCAGTGGCTTCCCCCTCCGGCAATGGCATCCAGTTGTGCACCTGCCCCCGCAGATTTTCAATCTCTTTCTGGAGTGCCAGAATATGCGTATTCATGTTGGCGATTCGGTCCGCAGCGGCAAAGCCAACAGCATCAACATCGCAGGAAGACCAATCCTTCACCCCGACTTCTTTCACCAAGTCTTCCGGCACCGGCTCCGTTTTATAAAACGGGCAGTTTTCGCAGGCTTCCATTGGCCCGCCTGCTGATGAAACGCATCTCAAGGCATTTACGAGTTCTTGATCTTTCATTTGCCTTCACGCCCTCTCTATATCCGTTCATCACCGATAAGTCCATACAGCCGCGCCACGGCCAGCAGTTCCTTGATTACCGCCGTCATTCTGGAGAGCTTCAGATCCTCAGCAGCACGTTCGGCAGCAGCGGCGCTGGAAGCCACCCGGCTGATATCAACTCTGAGAGAGGTTAGGCTTCTACGATCCTCTTCTGCATTGGCAGCCATTCTCAGAGCCGCCGCCAGATCTTCGCTGTTCCGGTAGTCCCTGCTATACCGTGTGATTCCAGTTTCCTGATAATTCTTATATGCTTTATCTGCCTTCTCCTGGTGCTTGTCCGCCAGGGCAATCAGTTCTTTTTTGGTCATAGCTTAGCTCCTATTTCTTCCGGTTGTAGGTGACCGGTTTGATTTCCGGATAGCGCCGCTCAAACGGATCCATGGGCTGGCGGTTTTTGTACACATCAGCCAGCCGCCGGTCCAAATGTACCTGCAGCACATCGGCGTCCGGGTTTTTGTGATTCATGGCACCCAGAAAATGTTTGTAATTTTCACGCCACAGGAGATCTAATTTTACGAGCCGGTCATAGCCCCAGCCAAATTCCTCGTGCAACGTAATTTGCAGGGTCTCCGCCATCAGCTCACAGGTGACCCGCTGGGCATCGTCGATCATTTTTTGCTGGATCGCAGCCTGCTTGGTGAGAAATCCAGATTGCTTACTCATGACTTTTCTCCTTCAGCTTTTCCCGGAAGTAGAGGTTCTCAATGGCGTAGCGCTCCTCAAACGGGCGGATGTTCTCGCCGCAGGCCGCTCGCAGTGCCCGATCCATCTTCTCCTTGGTATAAACGATCTCCGGATCGTCGGCGGCGTCGTCAACGCACATCTGCGCATAGGCCATGAAGGTATCCAGGAACGCAGATTCAAAACGAGCGGTCATTTTGGGGCCGAAGTGAAACTCGTTGTGCAGCGCGATCAGAGCGACGTCAAGGCACTGCTGCACCGTGAAGCCCTTGATCACATGATTGTCATGCTGAAGCTGCTGGATAGCTTTCTGGGCCTGCAGCAGCTGAACGTAAGTATTAGGTTTCGGCATTTTTGATTGACCTCCCCCAACCCTCCAGCAGCGCCCCCATTGCGCCGGCATCCAGATCCGAGAACTCGTCCTCGTCAACGCCGGCGATCAGGATCGGGCCGACAAAATCCACTCCGAAGATCCGGCAGTTGTGGGGAAGCCCCCGCAGGCGCCCCTCTTCGTTGCAAATGATTACCACATCCGTGGCAATGGTCACGGTTTCAATGTAGCCACCAACGGTGGCCTGCAGTTCTTCCAGCGTGTTGGGAATATCCCGGGGTTCCGGCGCGCAGCCTGGCGCTTTATAGATCACTTTCATTGGTTATCTCCTTTACAGCTTGCCCCTTGCGCGGAGCACAGCATATTTTCTCTGGGCCTGCTTCTTCCGCATGGCCCGACATTTCGGGCAGAAGATCTGTTCCTTCCGCTCCAGAAACTCCCCGCCGCACATACGGCAGTACTGCGGCTTGATCCGCCGGAACTCCGTGCAGCTGTCACAGTCCGTACACCCTGCGGCGCATCCACCGACATCGTCCCAGTTCTGACACATGAAACGCTGCCAGTACGGGTCATAGCCGAGGTCATTCATCCGCTTTCGCAGCAGCGCATCCAGAACTGAGAGATTCTTCCGCACCTCTGTCCGTGTCCGTGAGAGATTGAAGCCCTGCCGCACGGTCGGCTCCGGCGCGCCGAAGCCCCACGGCCCGTCCTTCAGCATGGTGCGGATCTTGTCAGCATCTTCGGTGAGATACGTGAAGTAAACTTTGCCACGGACGGCCTTCTCTGACCTGCCGACCGCCTTGCCGATCACGGGATAGCTGTCGCCATGCCGGATGCCATCCGCCAACGCCTGATAGTCAGCGTCTGTCCACACGCTCGCCTTTCCATGATTGTCCGCGCGGACTGGACGCTCCTTCAGTCCAAGATCGTTGCACCGGCGGACAATGGCTCCTTCTGAGCGGCGTAGGATTTCAGACAATTCCACATACCCGTACTTGTGCTGCTTCAACAGCATTTTCAGTCGGCTGTCCTCGTCCGGCGTCCAAGGATCTTTCCTTTGCAGGGCGAACGCCTGAAAGTCCTTTTTGCGCTGCTCCGGCACCCAGTCCGGCTCTTTGCCCAGTGCCAGCGGCTCCAGTTTGGAGAAGTCGATGAAGCTCCTGTGCTGCTCCGCCCACTTCCAGAACTCATCCAGGTAAACCACCCGCCATACGCATTTATCAACACGTTTGGTATGGATCGGGAAACCTCTTCGGCGGACCCAGCTCTCCATTTGGTAGCTGTATGACTGGGAATTGTCCGTAAGCGTAAGCATCAGCTGGTTGAAGGTCACATAGTCGCCAGAATCCAGCACCCCGCCAAGGCCCAGTCTTTCAGCCCGAACCTTGATCGCCGATACTGTCCGCTCCAGCGTCTTGGCGATGCCGGGGATGGACACCGTGCCCCAATGGTCTTCCAGATACCGTTCTTCTTCCGGCGTCCAAGTCTTCTGCGGGGAGCATCGCAGTTCCCGGCGCTTGGCACGCACAGCGCCCTCCATCCGCTTCAGGGCCGTAGCCATCTCCGCGTCGCTCTGTGTTTTCCAGTGGTCACGGATGTACTGCTCTTCTTCACTTGTCCAACGGCGATAGTCACTCATGGCAGCAAATCCCTTCCATATCAGGCGACGGCAGTCCATCTATTGCGTTACAGAGCCGCAGGGCGTTTTCCGCTGTCGGATCTTTCCGGCAGGCAGTCTTGGCCGCTTCTGTTTCCCGGATAACCCTTGCGTGGTGTTCCGAGAGTTTCCGTTCAAATTCAGCAGCACTGGCAGCCCTTTCCCATTGAACCCGGACACGCTGCTTTTCGGCAGCCGCCTGATCCCGCGAGATTGTCTTGTTATAATAC
>ENA-UESE01000338-UESE01000338.1-human-gut-metagenome-genome-assembly--contig:-NODE-338-length-64836-cov-136.566331_pt1 | contig 64836 bp, 70 predicted proteins | sample MGYA00242995_ERZ507996 | MGnify/ENA primary metagenome ERZ507996 (study PRJEB26167, sample SAMN06115489) | human gut metagenome | host: Homo sapiens | place: China:Sichuan | collected 2015-04-15...
GTTTTCAGCTTTTTGTGATTTTTCCGGCTCACCCTGCTTTTTATACTCTTCAAAATGTTCCATAATACCTCCGACAATAGAAAACTGAGAGAAGCTATGTCAAGATTTTTTTATTATAAAAAAACCGCTTACAACATTTTTGCTATAAACGGTTTTCTAACTGGTTGCGGAGGCAGGATTTGAACCTACGACCTTCAGGTTATGAGCCTGACGAGCTACCGGGCTGCTCCACTCCGCGATAATAATCTCATACAGCAGCTTTCCTGCGGTACGACGTATAACTACGCTTTTTTTAACCGCTTGTCAAGCATTAATTCAAAAAAAAATAATCAACATCATCTTTTTTTTCGCTTTTCCAACCGTCTCAAGCGATTATCTCTCTGTTTTCAGCCCGCTTCACCATACTATCGCGCCGCAAAGAAACAATACGATAAAAAACGGCCGGCACATAGTCCAACCCGCCGGCCGCAATCCTTTATTTAATCAAAGTAGTTATATCCTGAACAACCGACAAATTCCCAGCCGCTGTCCGCCCCTTGTCGTCATACAGCTCATAAGCAATCTTCTGCCCTTCAGTCACACGGTTAATTCCGGCCTTATGAACCTGGGTAATATGCACAAACACATCTTTCCCATTGTCCTGATTGGTAATAAAGCCGTAGCCTTTTCTCGTATTGAACCATTTCAATGTTCCATATAACATTTTAATTGCCTTTCCCTAATATTAAATCTATAGTCCCTATAGCTCATCTATAAATTTAAAAAATTAAGATTCACTACGCGTAAAAACTAATATACTTATAATTGAAGCGAGTCAATATTTATATCTAATAATCAAAAATTTGTGTATATTTTGCTACTAATATAATACACACAGCTTAAAAATAAGACACAAAAGGGAATTTATTTTACAAAAACAAAGCGCCCTCTGAAAACCAAAAGACGCCTCTCCCCAGGTAAAAACAAGACTATTCATAACGCAGCGCATTAATCGGATTAAGCAAAGAAGCTTTATAAGCCGGATAAAAGCCGAAAAACAGCCCAACAAGCCCGGCAAAGGAAAACGGCAACATGACATAGAGCAGCGACACCTGCGGCGTCAGCGAGCTGAAACAGGCCACCAGCTCCACGCCGATAAGCCCGATAACAACGCCGGCAATACCGCCGATAAGGGACAACACCAATGCCTCAGTCAAAAACTGCCAGCGAATATCCCAAGACTTCGCGCCAATAGCCATGCGAATGCCGATTTCGCGCGTCCGCTCCGTCACCGATACCAACATAATGTTCATAATGCCAATTCCCCCGACCAGCAGCGAAATTGACGCAATCGCCCCCAGCAAAATCGTCATCACCCGCGTTGAGCTCTCCATCATTTCCATCATCTGCGTCAAATTGCGGATAACAAAATCATCATCCTTGTTCGCCCCCAGATTATGCCGCTGCCGCAGCAGCAGGCGGATGTCTCCCTGCGCCGTGTATGTACTCTGCGAGTCGACGGCCTGCAGCATAATCAGCTTCACCTGATCGGGAAATTTAATCCCCATTACCTTTTTCTGCGCCGTCGTAATCGGAATAAACACCACATCGTCCTGATCGTGGCCGTTTGTGCTCTGCCCGCGGCGTTCCAGCGCGCCGATAACCTTAAACGGAAAACCCTTAATCCGAATTGTCTTGCCTAACGGATCGACGTCGCCGAACAGCTCCTTAACCACCGTCTGTCCCAAAATGGCAACCTTGCCGGCATTCTTAATATCAGCGTCGCTGAACATCCGCCCGTAATCAATATTCCATTCCTTAATCAGAAAATTGCGGTTGTCCGTACCGGTAACGCCTGTCGACCAGTTGGCATTGCCGTAAACGATTTGCGCAGTTTCCTCCAGCACCGGTGCCGCCAGCTTGATTGCCGGAATACGCTTCTGAATCGCGTCACCATCTGCCTTTTTCATTGTCGGCTGCGACCCATACCCGCCGCGCATACCGCTTGACGTCGCCACGCCGGAACGCACGATAATCAGATTGGACCCCATGGTTTTCATGTCGTTTTTTATGGAAATTGAGGCGCCGTTGCCCACCGCCAGCATAACAATCACCGCCGCCACACCGATAATAATGCCGAGACTGGTGAGAATGGAGCGCATTTTGTTGGCTCGAACCGCGCGAAAAGCAATACTGCAAATCATCCTGATATTTGTCATTCCGCCCCCGTAAATCTGTCGGTTACAATTTCATCCGAATGGATTTCCCCGTCCACGATACGGATAATCCGCTTGCTGTAACGGGCAATATCCTCCTCGTGCGTCACCAGAATAATCGTCCGCCCCATTTCTTCATTAAGCTTCAAAAACAGTTTCATGATTTCAATGCTCATTTTGGTGTCCAGATTACCCGTCGGCTCGTCGGCAAAAATAATCGGCGCCTCGTTGACAATCGCCCGGGCAATAGCCACGCGCTGCTGCTGCCCGCCGGAAAGCTGGCTCGGCTGATGATGCATCCGCTCGCGCAGTCCCACTTTTTCCAAAGCCTTTTTGGCGCGCGCCTGTCGCTCTTCGGCCGGAACCCCGGCATAAATCATCGGCAGCTCGACATTCTCAATCGACGACGTGCGCGACAGCAGATTAAACCCCTGAAACACAAAACCGATCTTGCGGTTGCGGATTTCCGCCAGCTTGTCGGGCGAAAGCCTGCCGATATCCACACCGTCAAGAATATATTTTCCCGAACTTGGCTTGTCCAGACAACCGAGAATGTTCATAAAAGTCGATTTTCCCGAACCACTCGGCCCCATAATCGCCACAAACTCGCCGTTTTCGATATTAACATTAATCCCTTTCAGAATATTCAAGTTAATATCTCCCAACGGATAGCTCTTTTTTAGATTTCTGACTTCAATCAACGACATCAGCGCGGCATCCTCAACCTGGCGTTACCTTTTTGCGCGGCATATCTGCCCTTCTCGTCGACAATCACCTCGACATGCTCATTCAAAAGCTCGGAAGAAACAACCGTGTTGTCCTCGTCAGACACGCCTGTCGTAATCGACACCCTGACCGGAACGCCGCTCTTCAAAATCCACAGACCTTTGTCTTTATAGCGCTTGGTCGTCCCGTCCTCGTCTTCGATAAAGAAACGCAGCGCCTTGTTCGGCACCAGCAACACGCCCTTTTCTTCCGCGGTAATAATCTCCACATTTGCCGTCATGCCGGGCTTGAGCTTAAGCTCGCGGTTGTCGATTTCAATAATCACTTCATAAGTCACTACGTTTGACGTCGTAATCGCCTCATTGCGCACCTGCGTCACAATTCCCTTAAAAATCTCGTCAGGATAGCTGTCCACGCTGAACTCCACCGTCTGACCCTCTTTAACCTTGGCAATATCAGCCTCGACAACCGACGTTTCAATCTGCATTTTCGTCAGGTCTTCCGCCACGTTAAACAAAGTCGGCGTCTGAAAGCTGGCCGCCACCGTCTGCCCGACTTCCACTTCCTTTGAAACAACAATCCCGTCAACCGGAGAAATAATCTTGGTATATTTCAAATCAATCTCTGCCGATTTCAGCGCTGCCTCGGCCTGGGAAACCTCAGCCTTGCGCAGTTCAAGCTGCACCACGGAATTATTATAGTCGCGCAGCGCCGCCTCAAGTTCGGCATCAGCCGAATATTTTGAAGAATTAAGCTTTTTAACACGATCCAGATGTTTTTTGTAATAAATAATGTCATTATTGACCACGTCAACCTGCGCTTTGGCAATATTCAGCGCCGCCTGCCGCTGGTCGACTGTCGCCTGAAACAGGGCGGGATCAATCTGCGCCAGCACTTGCCCTTTTTTGACCTGCGAATTATAATCCACAAAAATCTCGGCAATCGTCCCCGAAACCTGCGTGCCGATATTCACCGTCGAAATCGGATTTATCGTACCTGTCGCGGTGATTTTTTCAACAATATCGCCCTTAACCACTTTGGCCGTGACAAATTCTTTCTGCGGTTCGCTCCCCCGCATCATCAATAACCCAACTCCGGCAACAGCAGCGCCGGCAATGATATATTTTGTAATTTTCTTCATGTTAACCGCCGATTTTGTTAGTTTCTTTACAGAGTTTACCATAAATTATTAAAAAATCCCTAAATCCGCGCCAATTAATACTTGCCATAATTCCAAAATTTGTCTATAATACACAAGATAAATATATTATTAACATATAAATTATTAAATTATGGCACAAAAAAATCAAAATCAGGCATTAGACAAGAAAAAAGCGGAAATTAAAGTTCTGACAGCAACTCTTTACAAAATATGGGTTGATTACGACGAACTGTTCAAGCTGAAACAAAACCCTGATTATCTGCTGAAAAAACCCAGATACGAGTATCGGGAACTGAGCGACGAACTTCTGGACGAGGCTCGCCGGCTTTTTTCAGACACATCGGATTTTGTTCAACTAAGGGAAGCTTACGATTGCCTGATTAGCGTTTGTTTCTATTTTAACACGGAAATCGTCAAAGCGGTTAGCGGCCGGGAATATTCCATCAAGCCGATTGCCGGAGAATTTCTGACCAAAATTACCAAAGAATACACACCGCTGGAATGGGCAACGATTCTCGGCATCACGCTTCAGGGAGGATACATCGGCAACACAACGCTGAAATTTCTCGACGAATGCGCCGACATTCTGGTTAAAGAAGGGCTCAACAAGCTGCTTTACGGACAGTTGAAAAACTTCCTCAAACAGGGCGGCATGACTCAGCCGGGTGTCGAAGGTATTACGCCTTTCCGCGAAGACAAGCGCCGGTATATTGAGCAGGTATGCAAAAAGCTGGAGCCTCAATACCCGCGCACGTTCGAAGACATGGTCGAAGAAGATTTACAAGCCGTGTAAACAACGCCATTGCCCAAAAAACCGCCTGCAACAGGCGGTTTTTTTCATGCGCCGGCAGCCGCCATATCACCCCGCCGCAGAACAAACCTTCTCGCCGATACGCAAACCGTCAACCGCCGCAGACATAATGCCGCCGGCATAACCGGCGCCCTCGCCGCAGGGAAAAAGCCCTTTCATCGAAAGAGATTCGCCGTTTTCGTCCCGCAGAATACGAATAGGAGAAGAACTCCGCGTTTCCGGCGCCGTCAACACGGCCTCGGGATGGGCAAAACCATGCAACTTCCGATCAAAAGCCAAAATAGCCGCCCGCATGGCTTCCGTCACATAATCCGGCAGCAAACGCGACAAATCGCAGGAAACAACGCCGGGCTTATAAGAGGGGTGAACGTCATCCCATGATTTTGAAATCCGCCCCTTGAGAAAATCCCCGGCTTTTTGCGCCGGAGCGCAATATGTGCCGCCACCCAGCTGGAATGCGGCCTCTTCCAGACGGCGCTGAAAATACATCCCTGCCAGCGGATGGCTGCTGCCGTAATCTGCGGGCGTCACCCCGACCAGCAGCGCGGCATTGGCATTCTCCGCATTGCGGGCATAACGGCTCATGCCGTTGGTCACCACGCGCCCAGCCTCCGAAGCCGCCGCCACCACTTCGCCCCCCGGACACATGCAGAAAGTATAAACCGACCGCCCTTTCGGCAAATGAACCGCCAACTTATAATCCGCAGCGCCGAGATGCGGATTTCCTGCAAAAGAGCCATACTGCGCACGGTCAATCATCTCCTGACGGTGCTCAATCCGCGCCCCGATTGAAAAAGGCTTGGCCGCCACGGCAATCCCCGCCTCATACAGCATTTCAAAGGTATCGCGCGCCGAATGCCCGATAGCCAGAACCAGCTTTTCACACGGCTGTTCATAAATCCTGCCGCCGCGAAACTGCACGCGGACAGCCTGCAAAGCCCCGTCTGCGGCCACCAGCCCGATAAGTTTGTTTTCAAAGCGGTATTCCCCGCCCAGAGCAATAATCCGGCGGCGCAACGCCGGCACGATTTTTGCCAGCTTGTCCGTACCGATATGGGGTTTGGCCAGATAAAGGATGTCTTCCGGCGCGCCTGCGGCGACAAATTCTTCAAGAACTTTGCGGGCATAGGCGTCTTTCTTAATCCCGGTCATCAGCTTTCCGTCTGAAAAAGTCCCGGCACCGCCCTCCCCGAACTGCACATTGGATTCCGGCTTCAAAGCGCCGGTTTTCCAAAACAAATCGACATCTTTCAGGCGTTCTTCAACCGCCTTTCCCCGCTCCAGAATAACCGGACGCAGCCCGGCTTCCGCCAGCGCCAAAGCGGCAAACATTCCGCCCGGCCCCGTTCCGACCACCACCGGGCGCAGCCCGGTTACCAGCCGGAAAGACGGCCTGACAACCTGTGGAAGCGCCGGCACCGCCTCATCCTGCCCTGAAAAATCCCCCGCCTCAAATGCCTCGGATGAAACCGCCGGTACCGGCGTCCAGCCTTCGGCAATTTCCGCATCCACGACATATACAAAATGCACACGCGACTTGTTGCGCGCATCCACTGCCTTTTTGACAATCCGCACACTTCTGACCGCCGCCACTTTCACGCCGAGCTTTTCTGCCGCCAACCTTTTCAACCCGGCCAAATCCGTGTCTAAATCCGCCTTAAGGTTATTAATCCGTACCATTTCCGCCTCATTAACATAATCAATTTTTCGGGATTATAACGCAAATTTTCGGAAATGAAACAGAAAAGCACAAAGCTATTGAAAAAAAAAACACACCAGCCCCTGCCCGCTCCCCGCAACACCCTCCCCATCCGCCTTTCTCCTCCTGGACGCTCAAAAAAAAGCATTGATTTTCCTTGAAAAACAATGTAAGTGTAAAACAAATTTTATAATTATGTTTAACTGTTAAAATATTATTTTATGAAAAAGTTCAGTCTAAACTTTTACTGTTTTGTACCCGCGTTAACGATTTTAGGAGGAAGTTATCTCCTGTCGCCGCTGATTGCAATAAAATGGACATACGTCCTCACGCTCACTGCGGCTTTTACCGTTGTCCAAATCGCCGTTTGTAAAAAAGCCCCGAAAAATCTTATCGTAAACACCTTATGGCTGGAAATCATGGCCGCTTTTGCCGTGATAGTCCGGGCAGCTCCCGAAACGCCGGGAATAAAAGCAATAACCGAAAATACCGCACTGTGCCTCACAGCCTCTTACATTTTTCTGATATTGCTGCCGACATTATTTCCCAAATCATTCCGGCCGATATTCCCCTCTCTGCTGTCAAAGCAGTAAAAACCATTCTGTTTTCAGACTCTAAACAGGCTCCCCCTCAGGATGCCTGTTTTTTTATTGCAAAACAAAAAAAAATCAAAATTTGTAAAAAAACATATTGACAAAATTATCAGAATACATTAAAAGCACCGCGTTTTACTATAATTTTTTTTAATCATTATGAATACAATTATCATTTCAAAAATGGCATGTAACGACAGCATGCTCAAGTCATCCTCAAAATTTGGAGAAGAAGAAGTAAAAGATGTTTTGGACGTAGCTTTTGCCTTTACCTCCTTTTCAGTTATACAAACAGAACTTGTTCTGGCGCGTATTTCCGAAAAATATTATCTGGCATGTAAAAAACTCGGCTACACAGACAGCTTCTTCGGCAACTACACAATTCTGGCATTAAGTCGCCTTAATTTACACAGTGCTTACGATTTTGAAGCGGTCTACGTCCCGTTTTCAGGAGAAGTTTTTCTTGTTCCTTCCAATAGTTTTGAGCTGATGACGATAACTGAAAAATCCATCGATATTACGCTGCACAAACAAGCTGACGAAAAATGTGAGCTGGAATTCAAACGCCGCTTTGATATCTGCATGGATAAGAAAGAAAAAGAACCGTCATTTTGGAACAAATGTCGGGCCAAAGCAATCGGCGAGAGGTTACATGATCCGGAAAATAAACGCATTTTCTCGCTGACAGCAAGGGAAGACCTCTGCATAATAACAGAAAAGGGCAAAAACCCCAAAGAGGAAACACAACCCGCAATGCATTATCTTTACAATGAATTCTCTTTGTAAGTCAAAAAAACGGCAATTCAAATGAAGTGCCGTTTTTTTTATCTCCGCCCGTTTCAACACCGCCGGCCCTCACGTCTCCTCTCCGCCGTTTTCAGTCCGCCCCGGTTTGCCCATAAAAAAAACCACCGCAAAGGTGGCTTTTTTTATGGTCGGATTGACTGGACTCGAACCAGCGACCTCTTCGTCCCGAACGAAGCGTTCTACCAGGCTGAACTACAATCCGAAAGTCGTACATATGTTTACCACATAATTTTATTTTGACAATACCTAATTTCACTTTTTTTCAAAAAAATTAATTTTCTCGAAAAAAAACAAAGAGAAACAGCCGCTTACCGGCATATTTCCCCTTGTTTTTTTCCTTTCCGGACACGCTGAATCACTCTACGGTCACAGATTTTGCCAGATTGCGCGGCTTATCAACGTCCCGCCCCAGCTTTTCCGCCATATAATAGGCCAGAAGCTGCAACGGCATATTAGCCGTCAGCGGCGACAACAACTCGGGAATTTCGGGAACATGCAAAATATCGTCAAACACGCCGTGCAGCTTTTCCGCTGCTGCCGACGTCACGGCAATCATCCGGGCATTGCGGGCTTTGGCCTCCTGAGAATTGGACAACAGCTTGTCATAATTGGGGCTGCCTGGCATCAAAACGGACAACACCGGCATCTTCTCGTCCAACAGGGCAATCGGCCCGTGCTTCAGTTCTCCCGCCGGATAACCGCTGGCATTGATATAGCTGAGTTCTTTCAGCTTCAACGCCCCTTCCATCGCCGTAGCCACATTCACACCGCGCGCCACATAAATAAAACCGTTTGCCTGACGGTATTTCTCGGCGCATTTCTGCACCGCGCCTGTATCCGCCAAAATTTCCTCCATCTGCACCGGTACGGCCTGCAATGCCCGAATCACTTGCCCCAAATCATCCGCGCGCATCGTGCCGCGCTCCTGCGCCAAATACAAAGCCAGCAAATAAAATACCGTCAGCTGCGCCGTATAAGATTTGGTCGCTGCCACGCTGACTTCTACCCCGGCCTCCAGCGTAATAACGCTGTCGGCATAACGGACAATGCCGGACTCTTCCCGATTCGTCACTGCCAGAACATGCGCCCCGCGTTCCTTGGCCTGCCGCACGGCCGTAATGGTGTCCGCAGTTTCGCCGGACTGCGACACGCCGACTACCAAAACATTGTCACACTGCGGATGCCGGCGATAAATATACTCGCTGGCTGCCTCAACCTCAACCGTCACCCCGGCCAAATCCTCAATAATATATTTTCCGACCGTCGCCGCATGCAGAGAAGTTCCGCAGGCCGCAACCTCAATCTTAGCCAAACGGCGAACCGCCTCGCGGCCAAGTTTCAGCCCGGGCAGAACCACGCCTTCGGGTCGCAGGTATTTCTGCAGCATCCGCCGCACGATTCCCGGCTGTTCGTTGATTTCCTTAAGCATAAAATGGGCAAAACCGCGTTTACTCAAAGCTTCAGGCGCCAAATTCAACGGTTTTGGCGTCTTGGCTGCAACCGCTCCGGAAACATCCGTAAAAACGACGCCATCCGCAGAAATAACCGCAACTTCGTCATCATCGGGACAAACTGTCTGCGTCGCAATCCCTGCCAAAGCCGTCACATCGCTGGCTGCGGAACACCCGTCCCTGTCAAGGCCGACAACCAACGGCGCCCCGCGTCTGACGGCATAAATTTTTCCCGGATTGCCGCTGTGCATAATAGCCAGAGCAAAAGCGCCTTTCAGCCGCGCAATCGTCTTGCGCAGCGCCGCGGCAAAATCCGCCGCCGTCTTCAAATCCTCCTCAATCTGCTGCACAATAACTTCGGTGTCGGTGTCAGAAACAAAAACATATCCCTTGTCAGCCAGTGCCTGCCGCAGTTCCTTATAGTTTTCGATAATGCCGTTATGCACCAGAACCGTTTTTCCGTCATTGGACAAATGCGGATGCGCATTTTCCAGATTCGCCTTGCCATGTGTCGCCCAACGGATATGCCCGATACCGGCGCCGGCGGAATTTTGACCGTCCGCCGCCAAAGCCTCCCCCAGATTTTCCAGCTTTCCGACCGCTTTAATAACCTTAAACTCGCCGTTCCCGGCCAAAGCCAGCCCCGCAGAATCATATCCCCGGTACTCCAGACACTTCAACCCCTGATACAAAACATCCGCCGCCGCTTTTTTTCCGACATATCCGACAATTCCGCACATTGTTTTTCTCCCCCAATCCTTACAACCGTCCCAGTTTGCGCAGCGTATTAAGCACATTTTCCTTGTTACGCTTCTTAATCGGGCGTATCGGCCGCCCCGCATATACCGTCCACGGTTCAAACTTATAACCGCTCGGTACAAAACTCAGCGCGCCGATGCTGACGCCTTCGGGAATATGGTTTCCCGGCATAATCACCGAGTTCGTCCCCACGCCGGTATATTTTTCCATAACCACATCGCCTTGGATTTCCTTGACTTCCGGCACGGAATGGGTAATCAGCTCGTTCACGTAATCATTGCTCGACAGCCACACGCGCACCCCGGCCGCCAGGCTTGAACAATCGCCCATTTTAAACTTAAACCTGCCGTCACCGCCGGAAATATAAGTCCCGGACGCAATCTCACAGTCCGACCCAATCTCGCAGGCCGAAGAAATGCGGCAAAAATCCGAAATACGGACATTGTCGCCGGCTTCAACCAGTTCCGGCTTTTTAATCACCACATAATCTCCCAAAACAAAATTCTTTCCGCTTTTCATGTTATAGCTCCTCTCAAAAAAAATTGCGTTATGCCATAAGGTTAGCGGCACAAATTTCCCGACGCAACTCAAATGAAATTTTGCTTTGTTTCAAAAACGGAAACAAAAGGTTAACCGCAGACAAAAACAGGAAAAATCAATAAGATAAAGAAATGGGAGAATGTAACAATTTGAAACATTTTCACTCTGGGCACAGTATAAATGTCGTCACCCAATCCCCAAAAACAAAACACCGGGAATAAGGCCCGGCAATTTGTTACAAATTGTTTCAACGCTCGCGAATACACTCTTCTTCGTTAAAGAAGCTGGCCTTCACCATCCCCCGCCCGGTCAAAAACATCGTCCGGCAGCGATACGAACCGAAACGCGCCCCGCGGTTATCCATCGAAAACGTATTATAAACCATATAGCGCCGGCCGTAATCGTCATAATAGATTGAATCCGGACGCCCGACTGCCCTCGTCAGCACATCTTCCTTATAGCCGACAAAGCGCGAATAATTGGGCTGAAAGCCCTCAGGAACCGTACGCTTCTGCGCACAGCCCAATGTCAGCAGCACCACACTGCCGACCAGCAACACATTTTTAACCATCAAATAACCCCATCAAAGTTACAAAACACATTATAATGCAAAATACTTAACATTTATCTAACTGTGAATTTTTTGTTACAGCCCCGCCTTTCATATTGTCAAAGCGCAAAAAACAGGCTAAAATGGTAAAAATGGAGCGATATTTCAGGGGGAGCATTATTATGCGAAATATTCAGAATCTCATCAGAAAATTTTTTATGATACCGATGGCGGCACTGCTGGTTTTATGCTGTACCAACGTCTACGCCGCGGATGACGTGACAAACTACACCCGCGAAGAACTGGAAAACAACCTCAGAAACGACCTGCAGAACAGCTATCAGAAAAGCCAGGCTGCGCAGGCTGCCATTGATGCTGCCAATAAAGAAAAAGAACAAATCATGTCTGATTATCTCGGCGCCATTGATAAAGCCAAAACACAAGTTTACAACGGCGATATTACTGATGCCGAATACAAACAGCTCCTGAAAGATTTGGAAAAAGAAGCCGACAACAAAACCAAGCAAGCTGAAAAAACAATCAAAGAACAGCAAAAAATCGTCGATAACTTCTCCAAAGAATACGAAAAAGGGATGAAAGAAATAAACAAAACCCTTGAAAAACAAGAAAAAGCCGCAGCAAAAGAACAAAAGAAACAAGACAAGCTGGCGGACAAAGCCGAATCCCTGAGCGAAAAACTCGCGGCTGCCCTGGCCGAATGTGAATCCATGGCGGCCAATCCCTCCACCCGTCAGGCCTGTGCCGAAAAAGCCAAGAAAAAATATGGCCTGACCGATGAACAGCAAACCGCCTTGGACAACCGTAAAGCTGCGGAAGAAGAAGCTGCCAGACAAAAAGAACTGGAAGAATTTCAAAAATATCTGGATGAAGAAGAGCCGGAAGAACTTCCGCTCCCTGGCGTTGAGCAAGTTGAAGGCAGTGACGGCGACCCGAACAAAGCCATCGGCACTGGCGGCAATGCTGATAATGCCAACGGCACAACCCCCGGCCTGAAAGGCGTTTGCGCCAATGCCGGTTCCGGCAATACCAAAGTCTTTGCCCAGATTGCCTGCAAAGCTCTGATGTTCTTGATTGACCTGCGTGTCATTGCTTATGTCATTTCCGGCTTCGGTATGGTCGCTTTTGCCTACGCCGCCGTATTTAATAAAATCAACTGGAAACACTTCTCACAGATTGCCATCGGCCTGTTCCTCCTGGCCATGATCGGGCCGTTCATCAGCTATTTCACCGGAGATAATACCGTTGAAGTCAACCTGCAATACGGCAACTATCTCGGCGGCAATTACAACCCGATTAACGGTACCGGCGGCAGCGGAGGAATCGACGAATCCGAAACGCCTGATACCGGTGCCTCCACCGCTGCGGCCAAAAAGAAATGGAGTCTGAAAGACCTCAAAGGTTCAATCCAGTCAGGCCTTGACATGGCGCGCGGCGCTTATAACACAGTCCAGGGTGTCAAATCGACGATTAACACCGTCAAAAACAATGCCGACATCATCAAAAACGCCGTCACCAACAACAGCGGCGGGCTGGACGGCATTCTCGGCGCAGTCGGCAACATTTCCGGTGCCATGAACAACATCGGCTATGCGGCCCAAACCGGTATGAACAGTACGCTCGGCGGAATCAGCAACACGGTTAACAATGCCCAAGACATGGTCGGAACCAACGAACAGCGCGAAGCAAATGCTCAAAACCGTCAAAACAACGGCAGCTCCAACGCCATCAGCGGCTGGATTAACAGCGAACAAGGCGGCGGCGCCCTGAGCGGCATTGTCAGCGACGCCAATAACGCCATTAACAAAGGCGCGACAGCCGCCGGACAGGCGACAACGGCCGGCCATGAAGGCCAGAAGATTGGCGGCGGCGGTGCTCTGGGTGATGTCGTCGGCGGTATCTTCGGCGCCGGACAGGCTGTGGTCGGCGGTATGGACGCCAGCGAGCAAATAAAAAAAGAAAAAGAGATTGAAGCGCAGCGCCAGAAAGAACTTGAAGAGAAAAAGAAACAGGAGGAAGCCGCCAAAAACGCGCCGCCACCCAAAAACAACCTCTTCGATAACTAAGAGCACTAAAAAGAACGCCTCTTCCCCCAAGAGGCGTTCTTTTCACATTTAAGCCAAAAGCTTTTTATCCGACAAATCCCTGAAAAGACATACCGCGCAGCAGGTCGGCGGCCGCCATGGCCCTTTTCCCCTGCCTTTGGATTTCCGTTACTTCCAGCGCCTTACCGTCACCGCAGGCAAGAACCAGCCGCTTACCGCCGTCAAGAATTTGCCCCGGCTTCCCGGCTCCGTCAGCCACAACCGCACGCAACACCTTGAAACGCTCGCCGTTATACTCAAAATAAGCCGCCGGATAAGGATTAAACGCACGGATTTTACGCTCCAGAATCGCCGCCGGCAAAGAAAAATCCAAACGGCTCTCCGCCTTGTCGATTTTAGCCGCATAACAGGTCAGCACATCATCCTGAACCTCCGGTTTAATCCGGTCGATATTACGCAAAACCTTAACAATCAGCTCAGCACCGAGAACCGACAAAGCATCATGCAAACTGCCGCCAGTCGTTTCCGCCGTCAGCGGCACCCGTCCTGCCAACAGCATATCGCCGGTATCCAGCCCTTCGGCCACCTGCATAATCGTCACGCCGCTTTCGCTGTCACCGGCCTCAATACAGCGCTGAATCGGTGCCGCTCCTCGCCACCTGGGCAAAAGTGAAGCATGAATATTCAAGCAGCCATAAGGAAAAGCCTCCAACACCGCCTTCGGCAAAATCAGCCCATAAGCGGCCACCACGGCAACATCCGCCCGCAATTCCCGCAAAGCAGACTGAATCTCTTCATGACGCAGGCTCTTCGGCGTACGAACCTCAATGCCGTTGGCTTCGGCAAAAAGATGAACCGGCGTTTTGGTCAGCTTGTTACCGCGTCCGGCTTCTTTTGGCGCCTGAGTATAAACGCAAACCACCTCATGTTCTGACATCAAAACCTTTAAGGCCGGCACGGCAAAATCCGGCGTTCCCATAAAAACAATTTTCATCCTTCATCTTCTCCACTATTTTAACGCATAATTTTTCCGCATTATAACGGCATTTGCAAATTAAGCAAGCCGGAGAATCAAAAAAAACACCCATCCGCTTGTCATGCCGAACTTGTTTGTCCTCGACAAGCTCGTTCGTCACGTAAGGCTCTGTCTGCGCTATCGCTTGCCAATCGCCAACTATCGACTCCGGCATCTAAAACAAGCAACAAAAACATGCCCCTACCAAGCAAAAAAAACATCCTCCCCCAACACACTCTCAGAGTGACGCCCGAACATAACAATAAAGGCCTGCACTCGCAGACCTTTCCAGTCGTTTCGGTCAAACCGATACCGATTCTGTTGTTTATTCTGTCGGAACCGCGACCACTGCCACGTCTTCAACCACAGTTACGGTTGACGGCGCAACATAAGTGTTATAAGCCCACCAACCGGCATAAATCACAACGGCCAAACCAATTAACATTAAAAACGTTCTCATCTTATTTCTCCTTAATAAACAAAACTTCAGCTTTAAAGATAATGACGATTTTTCGCTTTTCAATCATATTGCAGCGACAAATTTAAATATTCGCGGATTTTCGCATATTCCCGGGGACTTACCGGCCGGTGCGGATACAGCGGATGAAAATACAGCCGGGCCAAACGCAGCTCCTTGCCCAGGGATTTAGACAAGCCGTTGCCAAAATAATGCTCGCCGACAACAGGGTCTATCACGGTATAAACACTGCTGAGTTGATAAGCCAGAACTTTTTCAAAACCGTGGCTGCCCGGCTTAAACGTCTGAAACTTGTCACTGACATAGTCATCAAAACCGTAAAACTTATACCCCTGAATAAGCTTGTCCATGTCTTTGCGCACCTGTTCCATACACAGGCGCGGCATTTTGCGGTGCTGCAACTTTAACATCAGCACATTCTGGGCAATATCATCAGAGGTTTCCACCGGAATAAAAGACATCTCCCCCGTTGCCGGGCTGTAAATAAACTTTCCGAGAAAATAATCATCGGGCTTTTCATGTTCAAGGGGATTTTTTTCCAAATCAGCCAAATAAAAAACCTTCGTTTCCGCCGCCCAAAGCAAACGACACCAAAACACACAAAAAAAGAGAAAGAGATACCTCATAACAGTCTCCACACGCGCTACACAATAATCATCATAACAGATTCGCACAAAAAAATCTTCAATAATTTGTATGTTAAACCCATTTTTTTATCCCCTTCCCCCTCACGTCACACCGACAGTCATGCGTATGGAAGAAGGCAAAGCTTTGAAGAATTTCAGACTGATAAACCTCAAAGCTTATTGCGACAGCTTAAATTTTGATATGGAAATAAACCTTATCCCCAAAGATGAAAACATATAATCAAAAGGCTCGCAAACGCGAGCCTTTCAAACCAACCATCCATGAGTGGGATAAAGGGCTGTGCTGCGAAGTATATATTCGACGACGTGTACAAATAGCTACACGAGAAGAATATATACGAGCATGACAGCCCTTTAGCACGCCCCCCCCCGGGAACCGGACGAGAACGCTGCATCTCAACCATATAATCATAAGATGATAATAAAAAGCCATAAGAGCTTGACAAAGACAGGGGACGGCGCTTAAAACTATAACCGTGTAACAATCCTATCTGAAAAGAGAAAAATACTATGGAAAGTTTAAATACTCTGATGTCCGAGCATGCGGTTTTAAGCAACACCTGGCTATGGATTTCCTTTACCGTCATCATCACGGTTCTGCTGTTCCTGGACTTGTGCGTTTTTCACCGCCATGCCGAAGAACCCAAAATCGGCGAAACATTCAGAATGAGCGCTTATTACATCATCATCGCGCTGATTTTCGGCTTGTTTATCATCTATGAACGAGGCTCCTCCGCCGGCATTTTGTATTACACCGGCTATCTGGTTGAAAAAAGCCTCTCCATGGACAACATCTTCGTCATCTCTTTGGTATTCACCAGCTTAAAAATTCCCGGAAAATACCAGCACCGCGTCCTGTTTTGGGGGATTCTAGGGGCCATTGCCATGCGCGCAATTATGATATTCATCGGTGCCGAACTGGTGGCAAAATTCCATTGGATATTGTATATCTTCTCACTGTTCCTGATTTATACCGGCATTAAAATTTTCCTGCCGGAAAAAGAAGAAACCCCGATTCTTGAACGGCCGCTGTTCAAGTTTATCCGCCGCAGATTCCATGTAACGCACGAAATTATCGGCGAACACTTCTTTGTCCGCAAAGGCAAACTGCTCATGATGACACCGCTGTTTTTCGCCTTGATTATCATTGAAATCATGGATGTGATTTTTGCGATTGACAGTATTCCGGCAATCTTCCTGATTACGCAGGATACCTACATTGTCTACACCAGCAACATCTTCGCCATTTTGGGACTGCGCGCGCTGTACTTCCTGCTGGCCGCCGCGGTTAACCGTTTTGCTTATCTGAAACAGGCTCTGGCGTTTATCCTGGTTTTCATCGGTTCAAAAATCTTCCTGCCCTATGCCGGCATAGAAGTAACACCGACATATTCGCTGATAATCACCTTTGCCATACTTTTCATTGGTATCGCGGCCTCGCTTTACAGAACCCGTAAAACCGCCTGAAAATAATGGAAGCAGAATAGATATCCTCCGAGTAAACTCGGATTTCTGCAAAAAAAATGTAATAAAAGGCCTCCTTAAAGGAGGCCTTTTATTACTAATAAGATCGACAATCTTGATATGTTTTAGTAGCCCCCACAGCCATGTTCGGAGCTTTTCGCGCATTTTCGCAAAGATACTCTGATATAAAGTGGAATGTGCAACCTTTAATGTTTTCAACATATCCATCATCATAGGTACGTTGTATTGGATGGGCAAAAATCCAATAACCAACATTCTGATCCGAAAAAGATCCACAATTTTCAAGTTCAACGCTCGTTGATGTAGAATAAAAACAATAACTACCAACAATCTTATCTGTATATGTTGTACAGCACTCCCGACAAACATTACCACAACTATCTTTTCCTGTTTCAACAAGCTTATATGATGACGATTGACACCATCTGGGAGAATATTGACAAGTCGGCGTACAAGCCACACATACGGTTCTCGTTCCGCCACAACCGTCCGAAGCTGTGGTCGTACCATACTTACACCCACTTTCACTTGATAACGGCGTACATGCGGCACACACGGTTCTTGTTCCGCCACAACCGTCTGAAGCCGTGGTCGTGCCATACTTACACCCACTTTCATTTGATAGCGGTACGCAACAATCTTTACATGAAGTGTATTTTGTTACCCCGTTGACGGTACAAGACGTAGCCCCGGCAGCGCCGCCGCATTCGCAGGATTTATACGAACTCGGACATTGGCAGGAAGCATATTTCCCGCCGCAGGCCTCACCCACGCCGCTCTGCGGATAGGTGCAGATCACAAGATCACTGCGGCAGACACATTTGTCATAATAGCCGCTGTTGTAAGGACATTTTTTGTTAGGCGTCTGTACCGAAGAACAGGACGCCGTTTGCCCGTAGCCGTCTTCCTTGCAGGCTTTATCATCATCGCGTTTGCATGAAGCATATTTGCCGTCACAAGACGGCCCGACACCGTAATAAGGCTTGGTACAGGTTTGTGTCATGTTGGCGTCACAAACACATTTCTGATAATAAGAACTGTCCGCCGGACAGGGATTATCACCATGCGCCCCAGCCGGACAGGACGTGACATTGTATCCAGCCGCCTGACATTGTTCCTGCGGGGTGTCATAATCCGGGATACCGCCTGGATTGCCACTGCCATTCCCCGGCGTTTCGTCATTGCTGAACTTCTCTCCCGAACACGCCCCCGTGTCGGTGATGAAACAAACTGAGGCAACACGAATGTCATGTTCGGATTTAATCCGGACATCCAGGTTAGACAAAGATTCTATATTTCCACCCGTATCCCCGGGGCGTGTAGCGTCACTCTGAGAGTGCGTCCGAGGATGACGCCACTGGTTGCCAAATTGTGCTCGTGGGTGTGGCAAGAAAGGAGCTTCATCGGTAAGGTGTTGTGTGTGATAAGTGTGGATACCTGATGTTGAGATGAGAGATAAACTCTCAGAAGTATTATACGCTGCATAAGAACAGTCAGCCGCATTGCAAAATGAGCATACGGTTGACAACAGTATCACCTTTGACAGTTTCATCTCTACTACTCCTATTCTTGCCATCACGACTCTAATATAACATAAAAAATCCTATGTTACAATCACTATTTTTAATGAGAGGAGAGAAAAATGACAAAGAAAAACCTCCGTCTTTCGGAGGTTCCGTATTAACACCCAGTAGAACGTGCTCTTACAAATTTTTATTTTTTTACGAACATATCCTTTCCCACCCCACAAACCGGACAAGCCCAGTCTTCCGGCAGGTCTTCAAAGGGAACATCGCCGTCATAAACATAGTCGCATACGGTGCAAACCCATTCTTCTTTCTTATCGCTCATTTTTTTCTCCTTTTTGCTTGTATTCGGTAAAACATTTGATGACATCGTTCTTGAAATAATCACGATAGTCGTTATAGGTCAGCGGCTTGCCCTCGTCCTGATTGGCACTGTTTACCAGCTCGGCCAGAAACAGGGTGTTGCTTTCATAGGCAATCACACGCTGAACTTTAGCTTCCAGCTTGGCAAGATTAGTCTTGAGATAAGGCAGCCCGTCCTCAACAAAGTATGGAACATTCGCCCACTTGTCAACTTTCTCGCTGGTTTGGAAACCAAAATTGGCAACAACAAACGGATCAACACTCTGGCACAGCACCGACAGCGAAAAACGCCCGCTCTTTTCGATGCAGCTTTTGGTATAACTGCGATTGTGGCACGACAAAGCGATAATCAGCGGCTTGTTCGCCACCTGCATCACGCCGTCGACAATACTGCCGACCAACCGGCCGCCGTTGTCCTCGTCAACCGCGCCCAAAACATACAACCCGTGGGTTAACTTAAATAAAGCAGTCTCGTCCATTGTGTTTTTTAACCTCTCAATAATGCGGCGGCGGCACTTCTTCCGACAGTGGCTTAACCACGTCCGCCTCCAAATTGCTGACAATATAGCGGTTCTGCTTCAACAGAAAGTCAATCACCTTCCCCTGCGCAATCACCACCTGGTTCAGTTCGTCAAAGGCCTTTTCCTGACAGGCCAGCGCCGTTTCAATACTTATCAGCCGCTCTTCTAATTCTTCTTTATTCATAAAATTTACCTGCTATAATAGTCCAAGAACTAATATATATAAGAAAAATGCGTTTTACAATAGGCGATGACTACCGAACTTGAAATAAATGCCGAATTCAGCCGGGCAATGGACATAATCAACAACACAACGGACCACCTTTTCATTACCGGGAAAGCCGGCACCGGCAAATCCACCCTGCTCGACTACTGCTACCAACACTGCCCCAAAGACCTGGTCATCATCGCCCCGACGGGAGTCGCCGCCCTCAATGTCAAAGGCCAGACGATTCACCGCTTTTTTAATTTTCCCATCAACGTCACCGTTGCCAAAATTGAAAATCTGGAAGTCAAACCGCGCAGCCTCGGTATATTCCGCAATCTGGACACGATTTTCATTGATGAAGTATCCATGCTCCGCGCCGACCTGCTCGACTGCATCAACGCCTTTCTCAAAATTTACGGCCCCAAGCCGGGCGCGGTTTTTGGCGGCGTGCAGATGGTTTTTGTCGGCGATATGTACCAGCTTCCGCCGGTCGTTGCCAACGACGAACAGGAAATCTTTGAAAGCTTCTACCGCTCGCCTTACTTTTTTGACGCCAAAGTCTTTGCCGAAATCGACCTCAAAATCGTTGAGCTGAAAAACATCTACCGCCAAAAAGACCTGACCTTTATCGAATTATTAAACCGGATTCGCGGCAACCAAGCCACAACCGAAGATATCGCCTTGCTCAACAGCCATATTCGCCCGGAAAGCGAGGGTAGAAACGGTTTCAGCATCAGCTTCACCCCGACCAACAAACAGGCCGACGACATCAACAGCCGCAAACTCGAAGCCCTGCCCATGCCGCTGCATATTGCCGTGGCTGAGGTTGAAGGCGTCTTCACCAAAGAATACTATCCCACCGCTGACCGGCTGGAATTCAAAATCGGCGCGCAGGTCATGTTCCTGAACAACGACATGAAAAACCGCTGGGTCAACGGCTCGGTCGGACATATTGAAGACATCACCCAGGACGCCGGCGGCCGCACGCTGGTAAAAGTCCGGCTTTACGACACGCATAAAATTGTCCGTGTCCAACCCTATACTTGGGAAATTTTCAAATATAAAAAAGACGGCGAGCATATTTCTTCGGAATCGGTCGGCTCGTTCACACAATTTCCCTTCCGCTTAGCCTGGGCGATTACCATTCACAAAAGCCAGGGAAAAACCTTTTCTCAGGTCGAAATCGACATGGGACGCGGCGCCTTCTCCGCCGGACAGCTGTATGTTGCGCTCAGCCGCTGCACCACGCTGGAGGGTATCAGCCTCACCCGCCCCATCCGCCAAAGGGACATTTTGACCGACTACCGCATTGTTGAATTTTTGAACCGCCTCAAACCGCTGGGCGAACAGGAACCCCTGTCCGAATTCAATAAAATGCAGATATTATCAGCAGCCATTCCCCGGCGTCAAAAACTGGAAGCGGTTTATCAGCGGGCAGACGGTATGAAAAGCCGCCGCGTCATCATCCCATTGCATATCAAAGGGGATAACCTGTTGGCCTTTTGCACGGAAAGACAGGAACAGCGAAGCTTTAACATCTCGCGCCTGCTTGCCCTCCGCCCTCTTCCTGCGGAAACGGCATAACACCGCCCGCAAGCAAAAGAAATCTTGCACAACACACCATAATCTGCATAATCCAAGCATCGCGCCTCTTGACATACGGAACAACCAACAGCGAAGCGATTGCTCCGACCGTGCCTGTTTGTCATTTTTTTCTCCTCTCATCAAAAATAGTGATTGAACACTCCGAAAATATATGTTATATTAGAGTCGTGATGGCAAGAATAGGAGTAGTAGAGATGAAACTGTCAAAGGTGATACTGTTGTCAACCGTATGCTCATTTTGCAATGCGGCTGACTGTTCTTATGCAGCGTATAATACTTCTGAGAGTTTATCTCTCATCTCAACATCAGGTATCCACACTTATCACACACAACACCTTACCGATGAAGCTCCTTTCTTGCCACACCCACGAGCACAATTTGGCAACCAGTGGCGTCATCCTCGGACGCACTCTCAGAGTGACGCTACACGCCCCGGGGATACGGGTGGGAATATAGAATCTTTGTTTAACCTGGATGTCCGGATTAAATCCGAACATGACATTCGTGTTGCTTCTGTGTGTTTCATTACCGACACGGGGGCGTGTTCGGGGGAGAAGTTCAGCAATGACGAAACGCCGGGAAGCGGCGGAAACGGTAATCCCGGGGGAATTCCGGATTATGACACCCCGCAGGAACAATGTCAGGCGGCAGGATACAATGTCACGTCCTGTCCGACCGGGTCACATGGTGACAATCCCTGTCCGGCGGACAGTGCTTATTATCAGAAATGCGTTTGTGACGCCAACATGACTGAAACCTGCACCAAACCTTATTACGGTGTCGGGCCATCCTGTGACGGCAAATATGCCTCTTGCAAGCGAGATGACGCCAAAGCCTGTAAGGAAGACGGCTACGGACAAACAGCGCAATGTTCTTCGGTGCAGACACCTAATAAAAAGTGTTCTTACAACAGCGGCTATTATGACAAATGCGTCTGCCGTTCCGACCTTGTCACCTGTACCTATCCGCAGACAGGCGTGGGCGAGGCCTGCTGCGGAAAATATGCGTCCTGCCAATGTCCGGGGGCGTACAAATCCTGTGAATGCGGCGGCGCTGCCGGGGCTACGTCTTGTACAGTGAATGGCGTGACGACATATTCAAGCTGTAAGGAATGCTGTACACCTTATCCTGACGAATCCGGATGTGAATGCGGATACCGAAGTGCCTCAAATGGCTGTGGTGGAACTCGTTATATTTGCAAAGATTGCCCAGGCAAATACACCGCTTACTATCATAGTTGTGGTTGCCAGCATGCCTTCTATGGTGACAGCACATATTATGGAACATATTATTACACGGCAACATGCTATGATGGTGACAAATTACGTTTTAAAACGGAAATGGTGCAACCTCATAGTTCCGCTACTTCCGAAAGCTATAGTGACTGTATGTCTTTCTGTGATGGCTTTAGCCCATGGACAGAAGAAGATGAATGTTAAAATATGACCGATACTTCAACTAAAAAAAACGATAACATTTCTGTTGTCGTTTTTTAGTTCCTGGCAGGCACAATCTAAGCAACGCGCTTCTTTCTGCACGGGACAACCAACAGCTAACTTTCCGCAACAGGCCGTGCCTGCATTTTTTTAATCAGCATATTTCTTTTCAGGCGGCTCAAATGGTCAATGTATAAAATACCGTCAAGATGATCGATTTCGTGCTGTAACACAATGGCCAGAAAATTATCGGCCAAAATTTCCTGCTGCTTGCCGTAATAATCCAGATAACGTACACGAATGGCCGCATAGCGCTCAACCTCGGCATGCTGCCCCGGCACAGACAAACACCCCTCATTGCCGACGACGCGCTCTTCAGAAGTCCAGACAATCTCGGGATTAATAAAATACATCGGCTTTCCGGGCTTGTCCTCCTCGCGTTCATAATCAATCACCAAAACGCGCTTGGACACGCCGACCTGCGGCGCGGCCAACCCGACGCCGACGGCATCATACATTGTTTCCAACATATCATCAAGCAGGCGGCGCAGCTCATCATCTACCTGAGCAACATTTTCTGCCCGCTTTTTCAAAACCGGATGCGGATATGTGTAAATCTTTAACTTAGCCATTTTTCAATCTTCATAAACTCAAAAAGCACAAAACGCCCCGCCCGCTGCTGCGGACGGATAACAACATAAACTATTTACGCAAGATTTTTAATAATGCTGTCAAGCAGCGCATTCACCATCTTCGGCTCTTTTTTGGAGAAGAAAGCATACGCCAAATCGACATATTCCTTAACGATAATCTTCGCGTCAATATCCTGTGTATTCAGTATCTCATACATAGCGCATAAAAGCAAGGCCTGCAACGTGCCGTCCATGCGTTCAAAGGAATATCCCTCGGCCAGATAAAGGGACAGGCTCTTTTCAAGGGCTTCCTTGTTCTTCTGCACACCGCGGACAATTTCGCTGAAATAAGGCTTGTCCATTTCAGAAACTTCAACCATTTCCTCGGCTTCCGTCACCGGATCTTCATCAATCACAAAGCGCCCGACAACGCCGTCGGTAAAATCCTTAATCACCTGGTCGACCGGCAGCTGCCCGAAAGCAATCATATAAGTCGCCTGCACCGCCGCCAGACGAGATTCCGATTTCATTCTGATTTTTTCTGAAATAAACTTTGCCATAATATCCTCTTAGTCTTCAATTTTTTTGTTGTCTTCAAACAGCTCCGGCTTGGCCAATCGGTCGATTGTGTCCACAAAATCCTCAAAATCTTTCACTTCGCGAAAATCTTTATAAACCGAAGCAAAACGGATATAAGCGATGTGGTCGAGCGTCGACAGCGCCTCCATAACATAGGCGCCGATAGTTCCTGACGAGATTTCTCCCTCACCCATAAGCTCCAGCCGCCGCTGAATGGAAGTTACGATTTTCTCCACACGCTCGTCGTCCACCGGACGCTTGCGCACCGACAGATAAATCGACTTCGCCAACTTATCGCGGTCAAAAGGCACCTTTTCGCCGTTTTTCTTAACCACAATCAAATCGCGGAGCTGCACCCGCTCATAAGTCGTAAAACGCGACCCGCATTCCGGACACTCCCGTCGCCGGCGGATAGAGGTGTTGTCATCGGCGTTTCGGGAATCTTTCACCTGCGTATCGTCGCAGCCGCAAAACGGACATTTCATAATTCAGCCCCTCCTTACTTTCCTTTTTCAACCAGACTTTCCGTCACCTGATAGAGTTTTGAAGAATACCTTGCTCCCTTTATAAGGACAATATCATTATTTTGCAACAGGTTATTTAATAAAAATTCATCCAAACCCTCTTTATTTTCAAAATAATACTGTTCCTGTCCGGCATCCAGCTGTGCCAGCATATCCTTCATTTCCGGACAAACGCCGATAACAATGTCAACATCGGCGGCATCAACCGCCTGCCCGATTTCAATATGCTTCTCGCGAGAGGCTGCGCCCAATTCGGCCATTTTTCCGAGCACGGCGATTTTCCGCCCCGGACAAGCCCGCACACGGCTCAGGTTTTCAATCGCCAGCTTCATTGATTCCGGCTGCCCGGAGTAACTGTCGTCAATCAGCGTATAAATCCCTCGGCCATCCGGCAGACGAAGCTTCAACCGCTGCCCGCGCCCCGGCAATGAGCCGAAATCCTTAAGATACGCCGCAGCCTGCGCTACATCCAACCCCAAAACATCAACCACCGTCAAAGCGCATAAAGCATTGTAAACATGATGCTCGCCGCATTCGCTGAGCAGAAAATCCAGCTTTTTGCCGCCGACTTCTGCTCTGACACGGCAGCCTTCCTCTTCAGGCGTAACTTCCGGCACATTGGCGCTGCCAAACAAAACCACCCGCGCCTGCCGCTCGTCTGCCCGTTCCACGAGCAAATCGGCATAATTGGCATCACCGTTGATAATCGCCGTGCCGCCCTTGGGCAACCCCTCAAAAATCTCGGCCTTAGCCTCGGCAATCCCCTTAAAATTCTCAAAAAACTCAAGATGCATCGGATAAACATTAGTCACCAGCGCAATATCCGGCTGCACAAAAGAAGTCAGCCGTGAAATCTCGCCTTTGGCGCTCATGCCCATTTCAATAACCGCATAATCTGCGCTAGCATTAAGGTTACACAGCGTTTCCGGCACCCCGATATGATTATTGTGGTTTCCCTCGGTGGCATAAACATCGCCAAAACGGCTGAGCAGGAACTTAATTTCTTCTTTGGTCGTGGTCTTGCCGGCGCTTCCGGTCAGGCCGATAACTTTTCCCTTGAAGCGCGAACGGTTATAAGCACCGATTCTCCCATAGGCCTCCACCGTATCCGCGGTCACAATCTGGCGCACCGCCGGCACCGCCGGATTCAAATGCTCAACCAAAACCAGCGGACAACCGCGGCTGATAACCTCTTCCACAAAATCATGCCCGTCAAATTTTTCACCCTTAATCGCCACAAACAGGCTATCCTTCCCGGCTTTGCGGCTGTCAGTCACCACTTCGCTGATGTCCGCATCCACCACGCTGGAGGTTGAATAAACAATTTCGGCAATCTTTTTCGAATTAATGTGTTCCATAACTTTCCCCGTAAAATCCTTTTCTTTGGAGTATAAAAGCCAAATATAAATTTAGTGTTTAAAATAAAAGATTGCAATTTAAATTTATAGTGCTAGTATTTTGTCCAATAACCTATTATTAATTTTAAATTTTTATGTAGTATGAAAAAGTTAAGTATTATTTTGAACTTTGCCATTTTGGCAATTATGAGTGCAGTAACCATGTCATGCAACGGCAGCGGCGGAAACGTCAGCGCGACAGAACCGATTGAAATCACCAAAGATGAAATCATCGTCCTGCCCACCACTGATTTATTCTCGTACAAACTGAGCGACCAAGGTCTTCGCATTTCAGACACCTATTTCGGCCCGAAAGCTTACAAATTCCGGGAAGAATACAACTTCAAAAAATATGAAGATTGCGAAGTCAACGTCGGATACACAAAAAAAATTGAAGCTTTTGATGTATACGAGCTTGGCGGAAGCGGACTAACACTGGCAACAGATGTACGCGGCTTAGCGATGCGTAAAGCAGGCAACCACTTTCTGGTTTTTCTTCTCACCACACACAACCCGTGCCTGGCAATGAGAATGAAATATACGGTCAAGGAAAATTACGTTTCCACAACAAAACTCGGAATAAGCAAAAATATACCGGTAGTTCTCTTTGGAATAGAAGACAAAGAGAACCGTATAATCCGAATATTGGTTATACCGCTATATACTTTTCTGAAAACACTCCCGAAACCAGACACCAGCAATTTTGCCGAGCTTACCGCGCTTCCGGGTGACGGTCTGAAACCGCAGCAGGATACGACAGTTGTCTTCCCCTGCTATGGCGACAAACCGCAGATTGACTGTGAAAAGGACGGAAACGGCAGCCGCGTTATTGTTCGCAATGCCGAAGGACCCGGCAAAGACGCTTCGTTCAAAATAGACGCCGCGTATAACTATACGCCGCAGGAAGTCTATAATGTCAAAGGAATAAATTGGCATAATCCGCAAGATGTTGCCGGAGCCTGCTTTGGTTTGCCGAACGGCAAGTTTTTGAATATCGTGCAGTGCCGGGATAAAAATCTTGCACAGCAACGTTACAGCACCTCAATTGACGCTACAAAGATGGATGGCAACTTTGACTCATCAGGTTATCGGTCTTTGATATATTTCAAAAACCGCAGCCGCGATGTCATGAGCCTGCCGTTTTATTTTCCGCTTTTCGGCGAAGAATAAAACTGCCCTGTCCCCAAACTTCACCGTTTGGGGATTTTTTTTGCCCTTCTTCCCCCCCTCCGCCTGAATGTCATTATGAAAATCCTCTCCTCAACCATCTTTCAATGTCTCCCTGAACTTGTTCATCACTGGCAAGCTCGTTCGCACCAAAAGACTCTGTCTGCGCTATCGCTTGCCAATTGCCAACTATCGACTCCGGCATCCAAAGCCCTCAACAAGAACACAACCCAACCAAGCAAAAGAACCTTCTTCCACCGCTCGTTCCCCCCCCTACCATACCCCACCTGCCCTTTTCGTACTTTTTTTTCATAATATACACTAAATATTTATATATTAACAGCAGAATTACTCTTGAATATTTTGTCAAATTATGCTACTGTCATAAGTGATAACATTATTATTAACTAAAATATGTACAATTATGGAAAATGTAAAAAGCACAATCAAAGGATTACTGAAAGAAAATGGTTACAAATGCAATGCTGACGGCCGCCGCTTTATCGCTGACAAAGTTGGAGCATTGGAACCGCGTAAATTAGACGAAGCAAAATGGCTGCCCGTTTTGGAATATGCCGAACAAATCGGCGGCTGCCGTCCCGGAGAAAAATACATTTATGCCAACGCCCAGGGCTTTCTGTCCACAGCGCGTGTCACAAGCCTGTATAATCTCCCGGAAGATATGGTCAACCCCGTTCTGGTCTGCTTCTCCGGTATGATGACCGCGCACCTTTGCGCCTTTGAAATCATACGTTTTTACGCCAAACAACACGACGAGCTTCTGCCTCTGCTGGCAATAGGCAAAAGCGGCAACAAAGGATTGTATGAAACCGTTTTCAATCGTGAACAGGGAATTATGGTCGACAGCGAATACAACGCTTACCTCAATGCCCTTGAACATCTTGCCCCAAGCAAGTATGTTCGCGCCAATGAACGTGTTTGCAAAGACATGGATACTGCCGGAAACTTTGACGAACTTTACCAGTTTGCCAAAGAAACCGGACACAGCGAAGTGACTTACATCCTCTGCTCGGGAAACTTCAGTTATGACAAGCGGCTCCTTGCCGAATTTCTGCTGAAAGCTTCCGCCCCGGAGTTTAAAGATGTAAAAATCAACTTTGTTCTGGCACATTGCCCAATAATCACCAACTTAAAGGTGGTTGACGGACATCTGTCTGAAACAATGCTTGGTTACATCGCCGCCTGTCTCGGCCCGTTGATGAAAAACACCGTCACCTTTGACGGCAGCAGTTCATCTGAAAACCCCGAGAGGTATCTAATGCCCGGCGTCGCCGAAGCCGACTGGTCTGTTTTTAAGGAACTCATCTGTAAGTTCTCCAATATGGGCTGGCCGAACTACGCCGAACTTTTGTACGGAACAGCGCATGAAGAAGCCGTTTTGGATATTATCCTCAGCGATCTTCACGCCCGCGGTTCTTTTACAAAAGACAGTTATGATGAAGGTCTTGCTGAGGATTTGGAAGCATACCAACAGTTTGTCGGAAAATATGAAGGCGGCGAAAACCTCGCTCATTTCATTGATTACCTGCAAAATACCTCGGATGTCCCTTTTTTCTCTGAAAAATAAGACCTGAATAACAAAATCCCGGTTGATGAAAATCATCGCCGGGATTTTTTCTGCCCACCCTCACCATACGGTAAATTGTCACCCTGAACTTGTTTCAGGGTCTAAAACAAGCAACAAGAACACACCCTCTCTCAAGCAAAAGAATTTCTCGCTTTGCCCGTCACACCCACCCTAACCCTCCCTACCTCAGGGAGGGGACTAGATTGTGCCTCTTAGAATTTATTAAAAAATAAAAGTCTAATTATTCCCTCCCTGAGGTAGGGAGGGTTAGGGTGGGTGTGATTATTAACCAAACTATCGGCCGCCTCAATCTAAGCATCGCGCCTCTTTGAGCACCATCTTTCAGCAGCGAACAGATCGCTCACCGCGCCGGTGCTCCCCGCCGCAGCAGGCCGTGCCTGCAAAAATGCCCCGAGGAAAAACCCCGGGGCATTTTCAAGCTCAACAGAAATAACAAAATTATTCCTGAACTTTGAACTCAGCCATATGTTCCAACAGCTCGCGTTTAGCTTTGAGGTTCTCGGATGATTTTTCCATCAGAGATTCATAGCGTTCCGGATTCATCTTGTTGACAATCTGGAAACGAACTTCATTGGACATAAAGTCGGACAACGGACGGGACGGAGCTTTTGAATCAAGGGTCAAAGGCGCCTTGCCGTCTTTAATGTTGTTCGGGTTGTAGCGGTACAGCGGCCAGCTGCCGGTTTCAACGGCGGCTTTCTGGTGATCCAGACCGTCAGCCAGATTGAAGCCCTGAGCGATACAGTGAGAGTAAGCAATAATGATGGACGGACCGTCAAATGCTTCCGCTTCGTTCATAGCTTTAATAACCTGAGAGTCGTTAGCACCCATGGCAACCTGAGCCACATAAACATTGCCGTAAGACATGGCAATCATCGCCAAATCTTTCTTCGGCAGTTCCTTACCGGCTGTCGCAAACTTAGCAGAAGCACCCATCGGGGTAGCCTTGGACTGCTGTCCGCCGGTGTTGGAGTAAACGCCCGTATCAATAACAAGAATATTAACATTCTTGCCGGAAGCGATAGCGTGATCCAAACCGCCGAAGCCGATATCATAAGCCCAGCCGTCACCGCCGATAATCCAAACGGATTTCTTAATCAGGTAGTCGGCAATCTTGTTCAGATGTTTGGCTTCCGCATCATTCATACCGGCCAGTTTAGCGCGAAGTTCGGCAACAAGGCCGCGCTGAGCGTCAATCTCGGCATCGGTAGCCTGCGGATTGGCCAAAATCTTTTCAGCCAACTCGGCACCGATTTTGTCTTTCAGATTATTCAGCAGAGATTTTGCAACATTTTCCTGCTGGTCGATGGAGAATCTCATACCCAAACCGAATTCGGCGTTGTCTTCAAACAAAGAGTTCGCCCAAGCCGGACCATGGCCTTTTTCATCCTTGGCGTACGGGGTTGTCGGCAGGTTGCCTGAATAAATTGAAGAACAGCCGGTTGCATTGGCAACAACCATTCTGTCACCAAAGAGCTGTGTCAGCAATTTGATGTAAGGCGTTTCACCGCAGCCTGCGCAAGCGCCGGAGAATTCGAACAACGGCTGAATCATCTGCGTTGTCTTCGGCAGATTCTTGGCAACTTCGGTACGTTTTACATAAGGCAGTGTTTCAAAGAACTTCCAGCACTCTTTCTGCTCATCCAGATGGTTTTCAATATGATCCATATTGATAGCCTTGCGGGAAGGATCAGCCTTGTTCTTGGCCGGGCAGGCGCTGACGCAGATACCGCAGCCTGTGCAGTCTTCCGGAGACATCTGCCAAATGAACTGCTTGCCGGCAAATTCTTTTCCTTTGTAAGGAGCAGACTTAAAGCCTTTCGGCGCGTTCTTGAGTTCTTCTTCAGAAGCAACCTTCATACGGATAACGCCGTGCGGACAAACAATAGAGCACTTACCGCACTGGATACAGGTATCCGGATCCCAAACCGGGATTTCGGTTGCGATGCAGCGTTTTTCATACTGAGTTGTTGCTGTCGGCCAAGTACCATCGGCAACTTCGGCAAAAGCGGAAACCGGCAGTTCGTTACCGCGGTCGGCAATCAGTTCGCCTGTCAGCTTCTTGACAAATTCAGGAGCGTCAGCCGGAACTGGAGCCTGCATACGGAGAGAGGAATCAGCCTGAGCCGGAACCTCAATTTTCGTCAGATGTTCCAAAGTAGCATCAACAGCAGCAAAGTTCTTCTGAACGATAGCATCGCCCTTCTTGCTGTAAGTCTTCTTAATAGCGTTTTTAATCTGCGCGATTGCTTCGTCTTTCGGCAAAATGTTGGAAATGGCGAAGAAGCAGGTCTGCATAATGGTGTTAATGCGCTGACCCATGCCGGTCTTGCGGGCAACGTCAATAGCGTTGATTGAGTAGAAGTTAATCTTCTTGTCAATAATCTGCTGCTGAACTTCGCGCGGCAGGTGCTTCCAAACTTCCTGTCCGTCATAAGGAGCATTCAACAGGAAAGTAGCGCCCGGTTTGGCAATTTTCAGAATGTCTACTTTAGACATGAACGGGAACTGGTGGCAGGCAACAAAATCAGCCTTGTTAATCAGATAAGCCGCTTTAATCGGATTATCGGAGAAACGCAGGTGAGAAGTCGTCATAGAACCTGATTTGCGGGAGTCGTAAACGAAATAGCCCTGACCGTATTTGCCGGCGTCTTCGGCAATAATCTTAATTGAGTTTTTGTTGGCACCGACAGTACCGTCTGCACCCAAGCCAAAGAAAACAGCGCGGACAACATCCTTGCCCTCAGTGTCGATATCATCGCTGAACGGCAGAGATTTGTGGGTAACATCATCTTCAATACCGACGGAGAAACCGTTCAACGGTTTAACGGCAGCACCGTTGTCATAAACGGCTTTAACCATACCCGGGGTAAATTCTTTAGAAGACAGGCCGTAGCGTCCGCCGACGATTCTCGGCATAGCTTTGATTTCACCGTTGGCAAAAGCCTGTGTCAATGTGGCAACAACATCAAGATACAAAGGTTCGCCGATAGAACCGGATTCTTTTGTTCTGTCGAGAACGCTGACTGTCTTGACGGATTCCGGCAAAGCCTTCAGGAAAGACTTGGTCGGGAACGGACGGTACAGGTGAACTTTGACCAAACCGACTTTGTAACCGTTGTTGTTGAGATAATTAATGGTTTCTTCAACCGTTTCGGCACCGGAACCCATAATAACGATAACCTGTTCGGCGTCTTTCGGACCGACATAGTCAACGACATTGTACTGACGGCCGCTGATTTTTGCAAACTTGTCCATTTCTTCCTGAACAATGCCTTCAACCGCGTCATAATATTTATTGCAGGCTTCGCGACCCTGGAAGAAAACGTCCGGGTTCTGAGCCGTACCGCGGATAACCGGAGCTTCCGGGCGCAGCGCATGGTCAGCAACAAAATTAACGTTAATGCCGTCGAGCATTGCTCTCAAATCATCATCGGACAGCAGTTTGATTTTCTTGATTTCGTGAGAAGTACGGAAACCGTCAAAGAAATGCATGAACGGAACGCGGGCGCGCAGTGTTGCGGACTGGGCAATCGCAGCAAAGTCATGAACTTCCTGAACCGAGTTGGAACAAAGCATTGCAAAACCGGTCTGACGGCAGGACATAACGTCTGAATGGTCGCCGAAGATTGACAAAGCATGATAAGCCAGAGAACGAGCCGCAACATGCATAACAAACGGCGACAGTTCGCCGGCGATTTTATACATGTTCGGAATCATCAGGAGCAAGCCCTGAGAAGCGGTAAAGGTGGTTGTCAGGGAACCGGCCTGCAAAGCGCCGTGGCAGGCACCGGCGGCACCGGCTTCGGACTGCATTTCCTGAACTTCAGGAACAACGCCCCAGAGGTTTTTCTGGTTGGCGGCAGACCACGCATCAGCCCATTCGCCCATCGGAGAAGACGGGGTAATCGGGTAAATAACGCAGACTTCGTTCATGCGGTGGGCAACGGAAGCCGCGGCTTCGTTACCGTCCATCATTTTCATCTTAACTTCAGACATTATGTTATTTTCCTTAAAGTTAGTTAATTAATAAGCTTTAGTTTGCACACAAAAAAGCAAACCATAGAGCCTCACAGATTCTCTATGCGCGCTTTATACCACCAAAAGATTCAAAAATCCATCAAAAAAAGCACATCCATGAATAAAAACTGCCACACCAGAGAAGACCGCGCCAACCGCCCCACCGGCCTTGTCCGCCCCGTCTGCCTTTCAAAGCAGGCTCAATTTGCCGTTTTCGGCAACAAGGCGAATAATCTGCACATATAGAATGTCCGCCTGCAGCTTTCCGAAATATGTCAGCAAACAGCGCAAAACCATAGAATGAGTTGCAACGGCAATATGCGTATGACCGCAGGAAGCAATATCCAACAAAACCCTGACCGCCCGGTTCCTGATTTCTCTTTTACTTTCGCCTCTTTCAAAACGGGAATCAATAAACGCCTCCTCCAAATTCCGCCAGCAGCGGAACTCTTCCGGATACGCGGCAACAATTTCCTCTCGCAGCATGCCATCTACCACGCCATGGTCGGCCTCAATCAAATCATACGCTACCCGTAAAGGCACGTCGCAGCAGGCTAGAATAAATAATTTCCAGAGGACAGTCAGCAAAAGAAACCACCAGCTCTTTTGCTTGTTTAACTCCCTCCGCATTCAGTTTTTCATTTAGCAACTACCCCTGGTAACGGCGGACAATATTCATATCGGTCTTTTCTGCCGCTGGTCTGGCACAAAAAAACCCGCCGGAACGAATGTCATTCCAAACGGGATAAATTCTGCTCCGCAAAGCGTTATTTTGACAGCTTATCGGCAAACTTCACGCGACAAGGCTTGTAATGCCTGAGCACACCGAAAAAACTGACCAAACACCCGACCAGAGCGCAAAGACACAAAACGCCAGCCCAAAAGACATCCTGTATCTCTAAGAACAGCCAATAAAGACACATAAACGCCCAATTCATTGCCTCATTGTCAAAATGCTGCAAATCAACCCGAGTATCTGCACCAAATTTTTTCTGGACCTTAAAATAAGTTATTGTCTTGCTCAAAGCAACCAGCAAAGCGCAAATAATTATCACATAGCGGGGAAAATCCGGCATCAGATCAAAAAGCACCACCGTCATTCCAAACATAGATATACCCGCTAAAACAGCCTCAGACACCAAGAACAAATTTTTTTTACTTTTTCTTTTCATAATAATAATTTTTTTATTCAACATAATATTTACATATCTCTATACTAACACTTTAATAATACCACATTTCCTTACCTCGCACAAGCAAAATTTTTCACTTTTTTGTCCAAGAAAATATTCACCTCTATCAATAGACATCCCCCAGTAAACTGGGGATTCTAAAGATGTGTAAGTACAAAGATTGTAAAAGCCGGTTGATACCTAAGTTGTTGAAATATATTGAATTATTAAAGAACTGCGGCTTTACCTTGTTTAGAAAACTCGGACGCACAATCGAAACCTGGCAGGAAGAAATCGCCCGAATGTTCCGTTTTACCAGAAGCAACGGCATTACCGAGGGATTTCATCGAAAAATGAAACTGATACAGCGACGAGCGTACGGCTTTAGAAATTTTGAAAATTACCGATTGCGTATCAGGGTGTTATGTACTTAAATATTTTTACGGATTAACTTATGGTACTGATTATAACTTTTTTATTTTATCCCTCTTGCCCCATAATTTGACGATGAACCCGATGAACCGGTAGTTTTCTTGATACAAAAAATCTCCGTATTTCTACGGAGATTTCCTTAAATGGTGAGCGCGTCGGGATTCGAACCCGAGACCCTTTGATTAAAAGTCAAATGCTCTACCAACTGAGCTACGCACCCATTATTTTGGGATTTTAGCCACCGTCATACGATGACGAAGTGAGTTATAGTGGATAAATTTCTTATAGTCAATATAAAAAAATGCTTTTTTTCAAAAAAAAATTATTTTTGTAATTTATTTATTAATAATTATATGCTACTATCTTTTCAGATTTTGAAAATTAATAGTTTAATAGGTGCAAAATGGTTAAAAGTGCTAATCAATCAGAAGGACAATATGACATTCTCCAGAATTCTGCAGGAGAAATCCTTATCATCATTCAATACCGTGACGGCGGCCCTGAAAACCCGCGTTTGGTTTATGACGGCGGCGATCAGGCTTTGCTGTACAGAAGCCGCGAAAGCGCTGTTATGCTTGATGCTATCAATGAAGAAGCCCGTAAACCGCTGCGCGCCGTTTCTGAAGTTCTGATGGTTGAACTTGATAATGATGATGTTGCCCGCGAATACCGTGTTCCGGTCAGAAACGTCAAAAGCCTTGAAGCTTTGATGAAATAAACCATCCATCGTAAAAAAAATCAGGGAGGCTCTTACAGCCTCCCCTTTTTTATCCCGTTTTCTCCCGATTCGTAAAACATGACAATAAAACACTTGACATATACCCCCATATGGTATATAAATTAATTATACCCCCATAGGGTATTTAACCAATAGGAGAAAAATAATGACCAAATGTAAAAATCCGGACTGCAAATGTGAAAACTGCCAGTGCGGTGACAACTGCCAATGCGGCAAAAATTGTTCTTGCGGAGAAAACTGCACTTGCGGCGATAACTGCACCTGCAATGACGAACACCGCTGCAACAGTAATTGTAAATGTAAATAACCGCTGACGCCGTCTTTACAAACCGCTTCCCTTAGCGCTGAAAACATAAGGCAGAGCGGTTTGAACGGCGCCCGACATAAAGGACTAAGAAAAATGAAAACGCCCTGCCCCAACTGCACCCCGGAAAAGAACAGCGCCAACCCCAGCCATACCGCCAACCTCCCGCGTCTTAACCGTATTTCGGGACAACTGGATGGCGTCAAAAAAATGATTGAAGAAGGCCGTTATTGCCCTGATATCCTGATACAGCTCAAAGCTATCCGCTCCGCAATCCGCGCCGTTGAAAGCAACATCCTCGCCGTCCACCTGCAACATTGCGTTTCTCAGTCCTTTTCTTCGGAAGAGGAACAGGAGCAGAAAATTGAGGAACTCAAAACGCTTTTCGACCGTTTTGAAGAATAACCCCTTCCAGACCATATTAACAAACACCACCCAAAACGACCGATTATCACCCGAACCTGCTTGTCCCGGGCAAATTTTATCCACCCGTAAGATATTATTGCCATTCCCAAAGCCGCACCAGAGTCCCGTAAAAAAATCCCTTTACATTTCCTCACGCCTCAGCTACAGTAACAAATGCAGACAGGCGTTCTGTCTGCGGTGTCTCAAAAACACCCTAAAGTAAAAAAGTCCACTCCCGGGTGGAGTGCGGTCAATATATTGAATACCCGCGACTGATACTTTAGCAGTTTTTGAGCTCCACTCTCCTTTGTTCTGTTGACATCGGAGAGTTTGTTTCATTCAAACAAGGAGCTTTAGAAAATGAAAAAGAACAAAACAGATTTCTTCAAAAGGCTGGGACTAAAATTGCGTGACTGCCGCCGCAAACGTAACTTTATCTTTGAAGATATGCCTGAAATCACCGGCATGACACCCTTAAACGTCATGCTTCTGGAATGCGGCAAAAAAGAACTTTACACCTGGTCACTCTCCGAACTCTGGTCTTATCTTGATAAAATGGGATACGACCTCATCATTGACATCATTCCCCGGGAACCAGACGAAAATACTCCCACCCCAAACACATAGTCATTGTCATGCAGTTCCGCCACCACAAAGAACGTCATCCTCAGGCACACTCTCAGAGTGACGCATGCAACCCGAGGATCCAGGTGAAAATATGTAAACTTTGTTTAACCTAGATTGTCGGATCTAGTCCGACAATGACATTTCTCTCTCCCGGCAGCCCCTATCTAAGCAGCGCGCCTCCTGACACGCGGAACAACCCGCAGCGAACTTTCCGCGACACCCCGCGGGTGCGCAGCAGGTCGTGCCTGCAAAAAACTCCGGAGTTCCCCAGAGCTGAAAGTACTCTCGACATACTAAAATTCAATAACGGAACGAATAGTCGCCGCACTGTACTTTCCGTCAGAACGGTCTAGCTCTCGCCTCGGAATATTGTAAAAACGCCAATAATGCGTGTTATTATATTCCGAAGAAGTCGCATACCATGTGCGTTCATTCAGACTTTGCCCTCCGGCACTGACCAATCCGGCATTAACAGCTTCATAATTGTCAATTATTTTCTGAGTAACGCCTGCCGCCGGCAAACACCATTTTCCTTTCGTTTCCGGAGCTCCTGCCGGCGCATAATCTGCAGCCCTCCAAGCCGCAGGATAAGCTTTTTCATTCCCCGACTGTTTAATAAGGCTTGTATTGCCGCAGCTGTTATAATCAATCTGCGCTTCTGCCAAATCAAGATTCGGCAATGAAGGAATATCCAAGCCATAATAAGCAATCCCGTCTGAATTTCCTGCCCACGGAGAGGAGGCAATATCTGTCAACGTAACAGCCTGTCCGCAATTATCCACGCCAATGTAAATAACGACACCGATTGGTGTTTTGCCGGAAAGCTTATCATTAGAACATATCCCGTCGCTGTTTAAGATATCCCCGATTTTACAGTTTTTCGCATAACCGGTACATTCGCCAAGCACTGCTTTTTCTTCAACTTTCGGACAAGCCCAATATTCGCCAAACGGACATTTTAAGCCGTTGTCACATTTTTGAAGAAAAGTGTAACCTAATTGCTGACAATCGGTAACTGCACATTGCGCAACAGCATACTGAGAAAACAACCACACGGCCGCTCCGCACAGTAAAAATTTAAGATTAATATTCATGTTGAACATCCCTGCTTTAAGTTAAAACAAAACCCGCTTCATAAAGAAGACGGGCGGATGTTCGAAACCATATAACCATTTATGGCCTGACACCTTTGGACAAGCCTTATAATGTCAGCATCCGTCCCTAAAAGACAAGGTGCTAACACATACTTATTTTAAGCCGTTATGTTTTATCGCACGGCTATGGTTAAAAGGGTTTCGACGCCCTGGGCGGCAAACTCTGCCACTTGAAACTAAGTATAACATGAGGAAATATCGCTTGCAATGTTTTTATAAGAAAAGCATCCATATTTCCCACACACAATAAATATCCCCCGATAAATCGGAGATTTTCTGTGACACATGTAATAAAAAACTCCGGGAAAACCCGGAGCTAAAAAAAATTAATCATTCCTCTCGTAAATTGCCGTAAGCGCATGTCCCGTCCTCTGAAAAATGGAAAAGATACTTCAAATGTTTTTTCGGTTTTCCGTACATAAGACAGCAATAAACAACGACATTTTTAACACCTGACAATATCAAAAGAATCCCGAACAAATCATACCAAGAAAAATTGTGCCACAAAGCGATGGACATACCTTCCGCACCTAGCCAAGCAACTATTGAAACCAGAAAAAGCTCCAACAGCTCAACAGTATTCTTTCGCAGGCAAAGAGTCTTTACAGCCTTTAAAACCGCGTCTTCCTTTGCTCTAAAACTCAAAGCCTTTTCTTGTTCAAGCTCCTTCTTTGCATCTCTGACAGTTTCCCGCAGTTTTAAAACATGCTGTTCTATTTTCAGATTTTGCGGCCTCTGACGGTGACACAATTCCGCAATCACCAAAGCCGTATCCAACAAATTTTCCCAAGGATTCTCCTCATCCGCCGAAACGCTGCAAGCTTTTTCATAAACGGTTTGACTCACGCCAAAAACAATCACGGCAAAAAGGGCTTGAAACAGACAAACAATTCGCAACCAGACAACATCAGACATTGACAAACAAATTGCCAGCCATAAAAACAGCAAAGCCTCAAGCAACGATACTTTACAGTCATAATTAAATAATTTTTTTGCATCCATAATAATATTTTTAATTTTACAATAATAAATTTTCTCTCTCACTCTACGCCATTTAGACAAAATGTCAACAATATTTCATCCAATTGTCATCCTGAGCTTGTCTCAGGATCTAAAACCATCAACAAGAACATACTCCTACCATTCCAAAGAACGTCATCCTCAGTCTCCCCCCCCTCGCCATCCCCCAAACGTCATCCTCGGAGAAGCGCAGCGACATCCGGGGATCCAGGTAAAACCAACCGTCAAAATTGTCATCCTGAGCTTGTCTCAGGATCTAAAACCATCAACAAGAACGTACTCCTACCATTCCAAAGAACGTCATGTTCGGATTAAATCCGAACATGACATTTCTCTTTCTCCCGACTGCCCCTATCTAAGCAGCGTGCCTCCCGATAACAAATTCGCCTGGGGTCAGTATAGCAAATTAATTCAATAAAGTTAAGATAATACCGACAAAAAGCGGCACGGAGAGATTGTCGTCAATCTCGATTTTATCCTCAAACATCTCGGCCAAGGTCGCCACAGCCGCCGCCAGAATGGAAGCATAAGTCACGGCATAAACCGGGTTAAACAGCATCATGATAATCAGCGCGCTGAGAAAAAACGCGGCCGTTCCCTCCAGCGACTTGCTTTTATAGAGCTTGCGCGTGCCGAAAGCCTTGCCGAACAGAGCCGCACAGGCATCAGACGTCAGCATGATTGTCAGCGCAATCGCCGCCACCGCCTTGCTGAACAGCATCGTGCAAATAATCGCCCCGGCCAGCACATACATCGACCCCGACACCTGAAACTTGTCTTTTTTCAGTTCTTTGCTGCGCAGGGTCTTGTAAAACAACGCCCCGAAACTGCGCCGCGCCCAGCGCCATTTTCTGAAATTGCCGTATTCGATAATCCCGTCCGCCAGCAGCAGAAAAGAAAACAGCGCAATGGAAATCCCCGGATGCGCAAAATAAACCAGCGCCGGAATCCACAGCGAACTCAAATGGATAGACTTGCGATATAATTCATTGCGAAAAGATTTTTTTATCTGAATGTGCCGCTTGGTCATTTTCAGGCGCAGACCACTGAAAAAATTCTTTTTCCCCTGCGTGCTAAAAATCGGGAGCATAATAAATTCCTCAAATTAGATAGTTATTGTTCAAAGCATAGATAACATTAGTTGCCGCGCTTGTAAATACGCTTCTGCAACTTGTCTTCATAAAAAAAACGCACCGCATAATTGACAAGCAGAATCACCGCCAGCGACGCAACCATGGTAAACAGGCCGTGCGACAGAAAATGCTGCCCGCGGAACATCTGATAAACCGCCGTCGTCCAGCCCAGCGTCAAACCGAAAGCCAACCCGCACCATTTCAGCAGCCGGTCATGAAAACAAAAATACAAAGCCATAAAAGCAAAGCCGACCGTCGCGTGCCCCGCCGGAAAACAGCGGCCGTTTTTCAACTGCACAAAATCCGCCGGATAAGCTTCCAAAATCCGCACAAAAGGATAAGCACCGTTATAAACATTGAGCTGATAAGGACAGTAAACATTGGTAAAATATTTGGCGCTCGCCACAATCAGCGGCACCAAAACCAAACTCAGCAGCAAAACCCACACGGACCTATTATGCCGCCGCAGGGATTTAACCCGCCGGGACAACAACAGATAAACCACTGCCGAAAAACAAACCGCGCCGTAGAAAAACTTCGGCCCCTTATAAAAAAACCAGGTCAGCTTTTGGTGCAACAGCGGATTCACCACCCACTGACGGCTTTCGGAAACATAAAGCAAATCCTGAATCCAAAGGTCAATATCGGTATAATATTCCAGAACCAGAATGGCGGCCAATGCCAAAAAACAAATAAAAAGCTGTTGCGCCAACCTGTCCATAAAACGCCTCAATCCTTGCTGAAATCCCCGCCGGCATAGTCAGCGACAGTTTCTTTAATAACCATATAGGTCCCTTCTTCCGAAAGCTCGTTATTAAGGTCATTGGTGCTGACCATCAGTGTTTCGGCATTGATATTCAGATAAGTCATAACACAAACCGCCGCATAAACTGCCGTCTGAAAAACGCGGTTAAGCCACTTCGGCGCGGGAATAGCCGTCAGAGTAAAACGCGCCGTATAATACATCAACACAATCAGAGTGGCAAAAAAGGCCAGACAAACCCAGACTAACCACGGCGACGCCAGCAGACCGGCCACCAACACCCCCGGATTATTATAACTGTGGCGAAAAGCCGCCAAACTGGCCGGCAGCCCCTGTGATTGCCAGAAATAAGCCGACAACAGCTCCTCACCAAGCGTACTGGCGGCAAAAACCAGATAAAAGAAATAGGAAACATACTTGTCAAGTCTGCCGTTCTGCCAATTTTGCGGCAAAAGCATAAGATAAGCCACATAAGGAATCATCATCACCAGAAAAGCCGACGTCGTCGTCAGCAGCAGAATGCCGAATGTCTTGACAATGCCAAAAAAGCTCATATCCAAAGGAGAATCTGCCGCCGCCATACTGTAAACGGTAAAGATAAACTCCGCCGCCACTGCCAGGATATAAAAAGGGAACAAACGCCGCAGCAAATAAGAATTCATAAATATATTTCCTTTTGATTTTGCTAAATTTTTACCATGCCCCTTAAAATAGTTTATTTGAATATAATTTCAATAGCTTTCATCATAAAAACCACAGTTTTTTCTGGCAATCGCTTCAAATATGTGATGTTATTAAAACTCACCTTACTAAACCGCACTTGCCACACCCACTGGGTGCCGCTGGCGGAAAGCCCCCGCGGGGAATCTGGGGAAGCGACAGCAACCGCAGCGAACCTAGACGGCGAAGGTACATAGTAGTACGTGAGGAAACTTACGACCGGAAAAAATCGCTCTGGATGACGTGCTATACGAACTTTTACAGTGTGGTGCGGATAATCGATACCACATCATTCCCATACGTCGGTTTCCAGCCGAGGAGTTCCCGCGCTTTGGCGGAAGAGGCAATCAGAACCGCCGGGTCTCCGGCGCGGCGCCCCACATATTCAACCGGAATTTCACGACCGATAACGGCCTCGGCCGCCGCCACCATCTCTTTGACAGTTGTGCCGCTGCCGGTGCCAAGGTTGAGCACCTGCGAGGACATGCCGGACATCAGCTTTTCAATCGCCAGAACATGCGCCGTTGCCAAATCACTGACATGAATATAATCGCGAATACAGGTGCCGTCGCGCGTGGGATAATCCGAACCGAAAATCTTGAGCTTATCACGCTTGCCTTCAGCCACTTCCATAATAATCGGCAGCAGATTCTGCGGATTGGCTTCCCGCCCGCGGATATCGCCGTCAGCGTCATAACCAACGGCGTTAAAATAGCGCAAAGCCACAAATTTCAAACCTTTCAAGCGGTCATACCAGCCCATGAACTTTTCAATTTCCGCTTTGGTAAAACCGTAATAATTAATCGGTGCAACCGGGCAGCCTTCGTCCACCTCCTCTTTCTCCGGCATACCGTAAACTGCTGCCGAGGAAGAAAAAACGATATATTTTGTGCCAGCTTCAACCATGGCGTTAAGAATATTCAGCGACCCGTTAATGTTGTTGTCGGAATATTTCATCGGATTTTCCATCGATTCGCCCACGGCTTTTTTGGCCGCCAGATGCACCACGGCATCCTGTCCGCGCATAGCTGCCGCAATTTCTTCCGGGTTGCGGATGTCTCCGCGGATAAAACGGTTTTCCGGAAACAGGTTGATTTCCTGCCCGGTAGAAAGATTGTCAAAAACCGTAACCACATGCCCGCTTTTCATCAGCTCTTTCACCACATGGCTGCCGATGTACCCGGCGCCGCCGACGACTAAAACTTTTGCCATAATTCAATCTCCTAAAGCAGTTTCTTCAGACAATCATCCAGGCTTTTCTCCCAATGGGGAATATCCACCCCGAACGCCGCCTTGATTTTGCCCTTATTCAAAACGGAATAAAACGGACGCTTGGCCGGCGTGGGATAATCAACGCTCTCAATCGGCTTCACCCGGCAGGGCAGCCCCGCCTTATCCATAATCCGAGCCGCAAAATCATACCATGAACAAACGCCCTCGTCGGAAAAATGATAAACGCCTTTCATCCCCGGCTTAAGCTGCGGCATAATCTTAACAATCGCCGCCGCCAAATCGCGGGCATAAGTCGGCGTTCCGACCTGGTCAAATACCACGTTCAGGCTGTCGCGCTCCGCCCCGAGGCGCAGCATGGTTTTCACAAAATTATTGCCGAAAGAAGAATACAACCAGGCGGTGCGAATAACCAGCGCCGTATCGGCATTTTCCAAAACGTGCTTCTCCCCGGCCAGCTTGGTACGCCCGTAAACCGTCGCCGGATTGGGCACATCGTCCTCAACATAAGGGCGGCAGGAAGCGCCGTCAAACACATAATCGGTCGACACATGAATCAGCGGCACGCCGGCCTGCGCCAGATTAGCCGGGCCAACAGCGTTAATTGCATAGGCTTTTTCCTCATCGCTCTCGGCCTTGTCCACCGCGGTGTAAGCGGCACAGTTGACAATCATATCCACCCGGTGAGCATTGACAAACGCGCGCACCTCCGCGGCATTGGTAATGTCCAGTTCGGCATAATCGGTATAAAGGGCGTTATCCCCGAGCAAAAGCCGCAGCTCATTGCCCAACTGCCCGTTGGCTCCGGTAATTAAAAGCATATGTCAGCCTCCTCCAGCAGCGGCAAAACCTTGTCTTTGTCAGACAAATTGGCCTTGCTCATGTCAATTTTCCAGTCAATGCCCAGCGCCGGATCGTCAAACCGCACCCCGCCCTCGGCCGCTTTGTTGTAAAAGTTATCACATTTATAAGTAAACACCGCCGTTTCAGAAAGAACGGAAAAACCATGCCCGAAACCGCGCGGAATCATCAGCATCCGCTGGTTTTCGGCAGAAAGCTCCACCGCCACATGCTGCCCAAACGTCGGCGAAGCGCGGCGCAAATCCACCGCCACGTCTAAAACCGTCCCCTCCAGCACGCGAACCAGCTTGGCCTGCGCCGCCGCGCCTTTTTGGAAATGCAGGCCGCGCACCACGCCATAACTCGACTTGGACTGGTTGTCCTGCACAAAATCATAATACAGGCCGTTTTTTTCAAATTCCGCCTTATTGTAGGATTCGAAAAAATACCCGCGCCCGTCTTCAAAAACCTTCGGTTCAATAATATACACGCCGTCAATGGCCGTCTTGATAAAATTCATTCGTTTGATATCCTCGCTGTTAATCTGTCGCCAGTATAAAACACCTGACGCGAAACGCAACCGCAAACCCCGCGTTATCAACCACCCGCTTCAAATACCACGCCGCAACCGGCATCTCTTCCCCCCACGCCACCGTAACCGGCAGCTTTCCCTACGCCCCGCAACCGACAGAAAAAAAGAACTGATTTCTCAGTTCCTTTTCTTTCCTACTAAATTAAAAAGCAATCACCGGCCGAACAATCATTTCGCTACTGAGATTCTTACCGCTAATACCAGCACTACCGGGGGCCAAACCGTTTCCCTCATAGAAGAAGTAGGCATAATTTTTGTCATACTCGGACGACGACCAGATACTTCTCTCATCAACTGTAAGCAGTGTTCCGCCAAGTTTGAGTATGGTGTTATCAATAGCATACAAGTTCGGATACAGGCTATTCAATATCCCCAGTGTCGGCAACATCCACTTACCCTTAGTGGTCGGCGCAGCGCTTGGAGCATAATTAAACGCCGCATAAGCCGCAGGATAAGTGCTGGCGTTACCCGCCTGGATAATCTTTGTCATATTACCGCCAACGTCAAAATCATTAATGGCATCTTGCAGGCTATAATTTGGTAAAGAAAGAATATCTGTACCATAACCACCCCACTGAATACTCGTCGCTATCGGGCTGGCAGTCATCGCATAGCCACAGTTATCACTGCCGATATAGATGACAACGCCGAGCGGCGTCTTTCCGGATTCTTTATCTGTTGTACAAGTGCCGTCACTGTTGAGAATATCGGCGATTTTGCAGTTTTTGGCATAGCCGGTGCACGCGCCAAGAACCGCCTTTTCTTCAACTTTAGGGCAAGCCCAATATTCGCCGAACGGACATTTCAACCCGCCGTCACAGGATTTTAACAACGTATAACCCAACTGCTGACAATCGGTAACTGCGCATTGTGCTGTGGCGTATTGTGGAATTAAGGACAGACTTGTCCCTATCAGTAAAAATTTGAGTTTCATCATCAAGCTCCTTTGTTCTGTTAAAACAAACTCCCCTGTGTTAACAAAACAAAGGAGAGTGGAGCTGAAAAACTGCGATGATACAGACGTGGGTATTCGATATATTAACCACACTCCACTCCATGAGTGGATATTTTCATCATCGGGGTGTTTTTCAGACACCACAGACAGAACGCCTGCCTGCATTTTTTAGTGTAGCCGAGAGGTGGAAAAAAGTAAAGAGTTTTCAAAAAAAACAATTTTTTCATCAAAACAACGCTGGAAATATTTCCCCAAACCTGCTAAACTATCATGTCATAAACAAGAAAGGATTCTGAAAATGCCGTTGAAAAAATTGTCGATTCTGCTGTTGGCCGCCGCTCTCTCCGCCTGTTCCGCCGAAAAAACATCCCCGGAAGGCGTCTGGCTCGAACCAGTCCCCGGCATGCCCGGCAAAGTACAGGGCTTTGACTTGCAAAAAGACGGCAAAGCGGCTTCGGTCAACATGGCAACACTACAATATGAAAGCTGGGAAAAAGACGGCAACACCCTCACCCTCCGCGGCAAAAGCCTTGGCAATCACCAAACGCTTCCCTTTGCCGAAACCCTGCAAATTGAACAGCTGACAAACGAAACGCTGATTATAAAAGACGGCAACGCCACCAGAACCTACCACCGTCCCTCCCGACCGTGAAAACGTCCTTGCCGTCATCTTAAAAGCCGCGACTTTCCCCTCTCCGTCATCCTCCCGGCAGCTCCTATCTAAGCATCGCGCTTCTTTCTGCACGGGACAGCCCACGACAAACTTTCCGCAGCAGGCACAAAGCGCACGCAGTGCTTCCTTATGCACGGGACAACCAGCGGCGAACCGATGGGGTGAAGCTGCCCCAGCTTCCCCGCGGGGGCTCCCCGCCGTTCACCTCGCAGGTGTAGATAAGCCGATTTTTTTTATTGCTTATCTTTTAAGAGAAGCATACGGTAGACGCATCACTGCATTGTGTGGTGAAGTGAAAAATGTTTAAGAAAGGAACTTAAAATGAAAAAACTTGCTATTTTGGCCGTTTTATTTGCAGTAACAGCTTGTACAGGCACACGCGGTACAATCGGCAGCCAGAAAGTCTGCACCAACGATTACCTGCTCGGCGTTCTGTCCCTGTCCGAAATCGTAAGTCCCTGCAGCAAATAAGCCGCTCAGGTTTATAAGTTTTAAGTCCTTCCGGTTAAGAGAAGGACTTTTTTTATACGCATTTCCGCCCGCAACACCGCACCGATATACCTTTGAAACCGCCCCCCGGCATAAGCTAAAAATCGTCTTTGTTCGCCAGAGAATCATAACGTTTGTGAATACAGCCGATGGCGGACATATGCACGCCCTTGGTAATATCATAATACACAAAACGTCCCTCCTTGCGCGACTTAACAAAGCCGTCGTCACGCAGGCGCTTGAGATACTGCGACACTTTCAGCTGCTCGATTTCCGTACCTTTGACAATATCGGACACACAGCTCTCGCCAAACAAAGTGAGATATTCCAACAGCCGCATCTTGTCAAAATTGGCAAACAGCTTGATGCGGTTGGCCGTCATAATCGTAAAATCCACCGGCAAAACCACCTTGTAACCGTCTTTCAGAAAATAAAAATTATCGGTCATATAGCCGTACAACTTGCGGATACAGTTAAAAATGCTGGCCGGATACTCCTCGTTCAACTCATAATAGATAAAGATTCCCCGCCTTCTGGTTTTGACCAGATTGGCGTCGCGCAGTTTTTTGAGGCTTTGCGAAACCATAATCTGCTCCTCATTCAGCCCCTTGGTAATCGCTGAAACCGAAGACATGCCGTTGACATCCAAAAATTCAAGAATGCGGAGTCGCAGTGGATGCCCGATATAGGCAATCCCCTTGGCCGCCTTTTTCATAACCGGAATGGGAAGCTGTTTGTCCATGTTTAAAGCCTTATTGAATTGTTTTTACTATATATATCAAAATTGTCATACTTTTCAATCAAATTTTTATTGACAATTTTAATATATATGGTTAACTCTATATATAATATTTTGTATATATGGAGAAAAAGATGCCAAAAGCCAAAGACGTTAAAGAGTTTGTTGAGCGGATAGACAGCAGCAAGAAAGTCAACCCCAAAGACCTGTCTTCGGATCAGGATTTGACGATTGCCATAATGAATCTCATCAGCATAGAGGAACACCTGATGTTTTCGGGCGCAAAGACAGGCAAGACCTCGTTTTACGACCTGATTGAAGACGTCCGTGAAACGCGCAAGAAGCTGATGCAGAAGATAATCCCGAGTTATGAAGGTGAGGTTTGGTGCATATCGAAACACCTGCTGGCGAGTTCGATGCGCCTGATGGAAGTCGGCACCAAACAGCAGAGCTTAGGCCATAAGGACGTTGCCTATGACTTATTTAACCAGGCTTATGAATTATACTGCCTGTTCTGGGGCTTAAACATGAATATGCTGAGCGTTGACGACATGAAATGGGTCAAAGACAGCGTCGAGGACGTCAAGAAACTGACGGCGCGCACCGCAGCAGTCGCCACGCCGGCGTCAGAAAAGAAAACGGCTGAAGCAGTTGAAGCGGAAACCCAAGGCGGCGCTTTGGCAAAAATGAAAGCCTTTGTCCGCAAAGCCGTTGACTGTTGCATCGAGTAATGTCAAAACCTTAATAAAAGCAAGGAACATAAACAATGAAAAAACTGTTATCAGCCGTTCTGGTTGCTGCCGCTTTTTGCCTCGGCGGCTGCGCCGAAAAATCCGCTATTCAGAGCGACAAAATCTATTTTTTCTATTCAGAAACCTGCCCGCACTGCCATGACGCCGAAACCTATATCAGCCGAAAACATCCTGGCCTGAAAATGGAAAAAGTCGACGTACAGACGCCGCAGGGCTACGCCCTCTTTATCCAATGCGCGGAAAAATTCAACCTCAGACAAAGGATTGGCACCCCGCTGTTCTGCATGGGCGACAACTACCTCATGGGCTGGGCGCCGGAATACGAAAACCGCTTTAACACATACGCCCGGCCATTTTTATAAAACCGCCTCCGTATAATGCAAAAATACGCTCCCCCTTAAGGAAAGCGTATTTTTTTATCTCTCAAATGCGCCCTATTTCTTCCCGGCCAGACAATAACTCTCATCCAGTCGCCGACAGATTTCTTCAGCCGTCGTTCGCCCGTCCAGACACAACGTCACCCAGTGGCTTTTGTTCATGTGATATCCCGGAAAATACACTTCTCCGTCAACCAGTCGGGCAATATCATCCGTCACCGCCCGCAGGTCGATAATATCCAGCTTCCCCTCGCCGGACAAACCGAGTTTCTGCGGCGGCAGATTCAAAAGCACCGCATACCACTTGGCATTGTCCTTTCGCCGCAAAATCGCATTCATCGGAAACTTCGGCCATAAAAACTCCAACTCGTCCCCGTATTTCTTCCGCGCATAGGCAATCACACTTCTGGCAGCCGCACTTTTAAACCTGTCAGCATAAAAACACTTTGCCGCCGCCTCGGTCAAAACCGCCTCAAGTTCGCTCCGGATTTTACCGACAAAAGCGCCCGTCACCGCGGCAACCTTAACCAGCGCATAAACTTCTCCTGTTTCAGCATCAACCACATCTGCCGTCACCCGTCCGTCATCCGTCACGCTGACTACCGCCTCAAACTGCCCATCAACCAGCGGCGCCCGGTAAACATAACCGCCTGCCGACGGCTTAAAACCGAAAGCCGCCAGTTTTTCCCACTCAGGCGACAGCCCGTCAAACATCGCCGTCAATTCGTTCATCAAACTCTATTCCCTGTCCCAACTTAACGGATAAAATTCGTCCGCGCCCCGCTTTCGTTCTGCGGCGCCGCAAGGCCGTTTTTCTTCGCGTTGTCAATACATTTCAAAGCCCAGGCCATATTCCGCCCCAGATTGCGCATTGTCTGCAAACCTTCTTTATCCTCTGTCACTTCCTCGCTCCGGCTGCCGTGAACATTGTTCCAGTAAGTCGACGACACCACCGGCATTCTGGCTATGGTAAAATATTTGTTGATAACGTCAAGGGAAGCCGTCGTTCCTGCCCGCCGGGACGATACGACCGCCGCGCCCGGTTTAAAGGCAAACACCCGGCTCCCGGCATAAAAAACCCGGTCGAGAACCGCCAGCAAACGGGCGGACGGATGCGCGTAATAAACCGGCGACCCGAAAACAAAACCGTCAGCCTGTTCAGCCTTTTCAATAATCCGGTTAATAATGTCATCGTCAAAAACGCAGCGGTTATTCTTCATTTTGTGACAGGCGCCGCAGCCAATACAGTCCTTGTAAGCACCTTTTCCCAGCTGGATAATTTCCGTTTCAATCCCTTCGTCATGCAAAACCCCGGCAACTTCCGACAGCGCCGTAAAAGTACAGCCGTTCTCATTGCAACTGCCGTTAATCATCAAAACTTTCATCTCAAACCTCCTTATGCTGAGCACTGTTTGTACATAAGCCATAATATAACGCCCCTTCCCGCCTTATGCCACCTTTTTTTACAAAAAAATCAACAGCGGGACACTATTTCAATAGATAAAACTTGACAAAATAATTTTTTTCACTACAATCACAGGCAGTTTTGTATAATTAATCCTTAATAATTATGAATATTTTTAAATTTATCTCTGCTTTGTTTCCAAAGAAACAAACAGAAGCGCAAAAATCAGCTTCCGAGACTAAAGAATTACCTTTGTCCAAAAAAATTAGCCTATATGAAGCTGAAATCAGAAAAAACCCCGACCTGCCGTACCTGGAACTGAGTACTTACCTTTTCCCGGCTTGGGACTGCGAAACCTTTATTGACAACATCTGCCTTGGCAACATGGATGTTTATCGCTGCACCCACCGCAACACCCCGGACGAAAAACCGTTTTACGCTTTTCTTGCACCGCGCGGTTATGGCGGTTATCTTGGCTTCATTATCGGCGGACAGGAAGAGATTTTTCTCTCCCGCCTGAATTACGACCTGGAGCTTGCGCCCGTTACCTTTGTCGCCCCCATTGAAAACAGCTCCTGCCGTCTGCGCTTGCAACGAGGAACGCGGGAAAAATCTGTCTTCGGCTATAACGGGCCGTTTCCTGAGCTTTACGCCGTTCAGATAATTCTGGACACGCCGCAGCTAAAAAAACAAATCGACATTCCTGCTTCAACCTACTGGTATGACATCAAGCCGCTGGTTGACAAACTGGAAAAAGAACTGGCCGCGATCAGATGACAAATTAACAAAAAAAACAACGAAGACAAAATCTTCGTTGTTTTTTTATTGACTTCTCTTTTGCTCACCTCTTCAAAATAAGAGAGGCGCAAAATTTCGAAAAACCAATCATATCCAATGGCATAAACACATCTTCTCGTTTTTCAGCGCAAACTGGACATCCCTCTTTGGAACGAAACCAAAATTTACCATACCACAGAGGCTCATCCCCAGCCTTTACGCGCAAAGCGGAAACTGCGCGCCAATTATCAAATAAGATTAAGACATCATCGGCTTCTAACAGCTTCCCGCCCAAACGCTGAATATAACGCAACAAAAACTGCGGATTAATTCCGTTCATCACGCAACTGTGAATAACCAAGTCCGGACTAACGCGATAACCGATAACTCGTCCGTTATCCGGCAGATAATCCGTACTTTCCGTTAGATTTTCATAGACATAACGCGGTTCGGTATAATCATCAACTCTCACCGGCAAAACGCCTCTCCATATTGGTTCACCGCCGGGGCCTTTAAACACGCCCGATTTGCCGGATAATTCCTTTCGGGTCTGAGCCATATGCCAAAGGCAACTGCCAAATAAAAGTACAACAATACCCAACAAAATAAAAAACAAAGTTTTTTCATCCATAATTATACCGGAATATTTTAAGAGGCTTGTCTGACCGGATCCTCTTTTATTTAACACAATAATTACAAAACTAAAACAAGCGCAAACACAAGCGAAGAATATTGTCAACAAAACTCTGTCCCGTTTTCAATTTCTCCGCACCACAAAAAGCGGAACATTAAAGCTCCGCTCTTGTAATTTAAGTTTTCAGGCTGTCAAAACATCCAGACACTGAAACATCACTCGGATATGATGTTTTGTTCCGGTTCCGGCAATGCGGCAAAAACCGGCATCTGCCATCGCCGACAAATAATCAAAACTTTCGGATTTCACCAATCTTTCCAGTTTTTGACGAACTAACAGCATTGCCATTTTACCACGATAATGACCGGCCTCGACATCTTGCAAAGCAAGGATAATGCTGCCGGAAATTTCATAAAGCTCAAACAGGACTTCTTTAGCCTCGGGCATACCGACATTCCAGCCTTCGCGAATATCGTTAGCCCATCCGCTGCGAAAAAGTTGCAAGGCTTTAATCTCTGCTCTCACATCCTGACTTGTTACTTCAATCTTTGCCATAATAAATCTGGGTTTGTTTATAGAGGGGGTGTCCTTTAACACGTCCCGTTCCCTCTTTTGATTAACAAACATGATAATGTATTAAGCATAAGAAATCACGGTACGCAAACATCTCCAACATGAAACCCATATTAAAGACAAATTTACACAGTAATAATCATAATACTTAAAATACAATTTTATCATATCATAAAATCAAACATCCGTAAATATAATTCACACACCGGACAGAACAAACATCTTGTATTGCCCATGCTGACTTTGAAAAATATATGCTTTTCCTTTCCGTTTTTACGCAATCGCTAAAAAAAACGCCTGAAATTATAACGCGGTTCCTTTTTTCGGGCGGTATAATTTTGACATATCAACGCCTTCAAATTCCAACAATTTAATTTTCTTATCCAATCCGCCGGCATATCCGGTCAGGCTGCCGTTTGTTCCGACAACCCGATGGCAAGGGATTATGAGCGAAATCGGATTATGTCCGACCGCGCCGCCGACAGCCTGCGCCGACATTCTGCCAACGCCTTTTTGCCCGGCGATTTTTTTTGCAATTTCCCCGTATGTCATAACCTGGCCGTAAGGAATCTCACAAAGAATCTTCCAGACGGACTGCCGAAATTCCCCGCCGAGGGAAGCCAACGGCAATTCGGATATTTCAGGCCTTTCTCCTTTAAAATACCTGTCCAGCCAGACTTTAGTTTTTTGAAAAACGGCTAAATCGTCTTTCCTGCACATTTCCTCTTTAACCGTATCTGCGAAATACTTTTGCCCATTCATCCAACAACCGACAAGGCTGACACCGTCAGAACCAAGGGTGATAACGCCAATCGGCGAATGGTAATCGGTTTTATAAAACATTTTCATTATCCTTTTTTCAACCCAATATTCTGTAATAATACATTATATACAGCAAAAAATTAACATGCCAAGCCATAACATCACCAATCCTGCATAAAATTTGTTCACGTTTACTCACAAAAACTGGACTTTTAAACAAAATGTGCTATCAACTTATATAAATAATATATAGGAAAGTATCGCATGATAAATATAATTGCTGTTTTTTTGGGCGGGGGAAGCGGCTCACTGCTCAGATGGCTGATATGTTCTAAAATATCTGCGCATTGGGGAACTTTAACCGTAAATATTTTAGGAGCTTTTCTGATTGGTGTTTTATATCAATATATTTCTTTGCATTCAGATTTTAAGCAAGAATTAAAACTGTTATTAATGACCGGTGTATTAGGTGGTTTTACGACTTTTTCAACTTATTTGCTGGATTTTGTTTCTTTGTTAAACAAAGGCCATTTTTACGAGGCTGGCTTTTATTTGATGACCTCAATAATCATCGGCGTAATGTTTTTGCTTCTCGGTATTAAAATCGTTAATTTATGCAGTTAAAATATTTGTCAGACAACATTTATTTCCAACCGTTCTCTCCCAATATACCCCTGCCACACCGTTTTCATCCGGCTTTCTTCTCACACGCCTTGCACACGCCGCCGTTTTTCCTCACCTTCCGTCCAGCGGGTTGTGTTTATATTTTTTTTATCAATTCAATAATCGGTATATCAAATTTCCATACTTTTTCATTACCGGTCGACCGAAAACCCCGTTTATGATAAAATTCCAAAGACGGACCGTCTTTCATCGTCCATACAAGGCATTGTTTATACGCCTCATCTTTCTTAAGATTGCACACATAATTAACCAACAAACTTCCCGCTCCCGATTTTTGATATTCAGGTAAAACATACAAGGCATTAATTTCAAAAATATGTTCATTCAATTCCTCAATATAGGTAAATGCGATTAAGCGTTCTTGTTCCTCAACCACATAACATTCCGTATAAGACAGCATTTTCTGCGTCCTCTGCAAAATATCATCTGTAATAATCAGGTTATCCAAATATGCATCAGGAACATAACCGCGATAAGAGGTTTGGTAAGTTTTGTTATGAATAATTTTAATAGCTAAAGCATCTTCTGGGACTGCTATTCTTATTTTCATTTTACCGGACTTTCTTTCATATAACTCTGCTAAAATAACATATTAAAGCAACTAAAATTTTAAGCAAATATTTTTCATGATTTATAAAAAAACACTAAATATTTAAAACCAAGAAATTCCCCCCCCCTCCCCAAAAAAGAAATAAGAAAACACAATACCAAAACTCGCTGACACCTTACCCCATATAGCAAAACAACGCTCCTGAAAGAGCACTGTTTTTTACCGGTAATGCTCAACATCGGTTTACAAATAAAATTTACTTGTCTTTTTTAATTTATGTTTTATACTTAGATTAGACAAATAATATTATTAACTTAAAACCTACTGAAAAGGCAGTAGTTATATTTATGTATGAATATAGAAGAAAAATTAAACAAATTTAAAAAGGATCATGTCACATCCTTACGGGAACTTTCTCCTGTCATGCAACAAAATTATCTGGCACTTGCCAGAATGTTGATTGAAAAGGAGGAAATGCCTATAGCAAACCTTGTTCAATTTGCGCATCGTATTAAACCCGTAATGCGTCCCAAAGAGGGAAGCTTATTGAAAAAAGGGCTATATTGGTCTAAGCCGGAACCGCTTACTCAAAGTTTCTATTTTAATTTCAATGATTCTTCGGTTCTCAAAAATAAAAACGGAGAGATTTTAGCCGTTGAAGCAATAGAAAAAGTATGCGAATTTACCTGCTTTCATCGTTATGGGGGATATTATGGTTGTCTGCGCCCGGGTATGGATGAAATAATACAACAATTCCCTGCGCATCTATTGGCAGATGAAAAAGCAGAATACGCAGTTGAAGTGGTTTTTCCGTCTTTGAATTTGTGTGACATCTATGATTCTGTTCTTGACAGACACGTATCTACCGTAATTGTCTACCGTCCTAAAAAAGGATTGCCCCGAGAACTTAAAGAACAAGAAGTTGTCTACAAATAACAAACTTACCAGTTCTTCAAAAGATAACGCTTTTGAAGAACTTTTTTATTTTACATTTTATAATACAAATTCTATTGTACTTGGCGACGCAAATTAAACAGAGATTATTGGGCTGAATCTAACCACGCAACTTCCGAACTGAATTTATAACCTTTTCCATGTCCGTTGTTTGTTTTTCTCTTCTTTATTTCGAAAAGCCTGTTCTAAATCAACGCCATGCATATTGGCCAAAGAACAAACATAAATAAAAACATCAGCAAGCTCTTCTGCTACATTTCCAACCACCGAACCTGAGCCTATGCTGCCGGATTTTGAGTTTTTTCGTATTGCCGAAATAAGTTCTCCGCATTCTTCGGCAAGTAAACAACATTCATAAAATTTGTCCGTTGTGTTAAAACCTCTTTCCTGCTTCATTTGCAAAACATATTTTTGATAATCTTTCAAAGTTGGTTCATTTTTTAATTCTAAGACCATAAGTTATCCCTTTAGTATTACACAAAAACACAAAATCTTAAAAATTATAAAAACATATATGATATTAAAAAACAAGAAAAAACACAAATAAAGATGGCGGATTTAAAGGCCTCACGTCCAACACCGCCTTTTAAAACTTAGACAGAAGCCAGACTTTAAAGCTCATGCAAAACCACTCTGCCCGCTATACCACGAATTCAAATCTCGGGGATTAACACATAAAAAACAGCCCCTCCCTTCCGGGAAGGCGCTGTTTTATAAGTGGTTCCGCTTATTTCAAATTATCCCGAAAAAACTGTGTTATTTTATCAAACGGAATAACCTCAGTTTTATCATACAAATCTGTATGATTAGCATTCGGAATAATCATCAGCTCCTTGTTATCGCCAACCAATTTTTTATAAGCATCCTCACTAAAATAGCGACTATGAGCCTTCTCTCCGTGAATCATCAAAACCGCACTTTTTATTTCATCGCTGTAAGCCAAAATTGGCATATTAATAAATGATAAAGAAGACGTCATATTCCAGCCTGTATTTGAGTTTTTAGAACGTTTATGATATCCGCGCGGTGTTTTGTAATAATCATAATAGTCCTTAACAAACTGTGGTTCTTCCCCTGTTAATTTATCCGGAAGCCCTGCCTCTACAGCATAAGTTCCTGTTTTAAAATCTTCAGTACGCTGAGCATTAAGTTTTTCTTTTAACCGATATCGCTCCTCCTGCCCCATAGCATCAAAATAGCCATTGGCATTAACTCTGCTCATATCATACATCGTGGACGTAACGGTTGCCTTAATCCTTGTATCCATTGCCGCCGCATTTAACGCAAAGCCTCCAAAACCGCAAATTCCGATAACACCGATTTTCCCGATATCTACATCCGGTTGCACACTCAAAAAGTCAACCGCTGCACTCATATCCTCCGTATTAATATCAGGGGATGCCACTAAACGCGGATTACCCCGCTTTCACCGGTATAAGATGGGTCAAACGCCAATGTAATAAAGCCTCTTTCCGCCATAGTCTGCGCATACAAACCGGATGACTGCTCTTTTACCGCACCAAACGGACCAGAAACCGCAAGCGCCGGCAATTTTTCTGCGGTTTTATTTTTAGGTGTATATAAATCCCCGACCAATTCAATACCATATCGATTTTTAAACTTTACTTTTCTAACCGAAACTTTATCACTTTTAACAAAAGTTTTATCCCAGGAATTTAACGGATAAAACCACCAAACCAAAACAACTGCACAAACAATAAATAAAGACAGCAAAATCTTCATATTTCCCTCCGAAAAAAAATAACTAATAAACACCAAGCATAAAAATGATAATTTTTAGAGTATACTCTAAGTCAAGATATTTTTTTAAATATAAATATTTTTTATTCAACGGTATATCATGTATCTTAATTGCATGCCCGACAATCCTAAAGCTAGGACAATATCTCAACTCACTCAACGCATTGAAAAAAAACAAAGAAATACAAACAAACTAGGCAGCCATTTTACAGGCTGCCGTTTGCATTGGTGATGCTTAACTCACAGTTTCCGAGCTATTTCTTATCATTTAATGAAGGAATTACTTTTCGTAAATCCTCAATTAACTCTAATGCAATGCGTTTGAAAGCTATTTCAAAACGAAAACTTTCATGCGGATTGGTCCAATATCCATTGTTGAATTTTTCTTTAGTTTTATATGTTTTTTCAAAATATATATTATAATTCTTATCTATTAACTTAAATTCTACTTCAATATCATTATGAGTTCTACCCAACGGCATGCCTAAAAGCCACAACAAATCGCCAGGGAGTGACAATCCATAAAAAGTCCATCGCTGTATAATTTTACTTTCTTTCAATGTTCCAGTCAGTATAAAATCAGCATCGCTAGTTCTATCTGAAAAATAGCTTTCCTTAAATAATGAAGCGTTGTTTATTTCTTCTGAAATTGCTTTAGGAAAATCTTCAATTGGTTTAAATTTCAAAAAAGGCGATGATTCAGGTACATTAACTTCACTTAATGTACTGTATGGTACTAAAGGAATCAGTGCTAACCAAGCACTAGCTTTAGCTCCATTCTCATTGATACGTTCATCACGTAATGGGGCAATAACTATAGTCTTATTAATATCTGGTTTTTTATAAACTTTTGGTTCTGAAGTGTATTTCCATCCTTGAACAGATGCACATCCCGATAGCATAATTACCAATATAAATAAACTTAATATTTTTTTCATAATGTAGTTTCCTATTATTTATCTGACTAAAAAGCCGCCTTAACAAAGGCGACTGGAAGTTGGAAACTACCGATAGATAGTGCGACATATTGACTGGAATAGCTTATTTTGCCGCCTTCCAGTCATATAGACTTTCAGGCGTGCAAAAGTTTCGTCTTTACACGATACGCTATCGGAGAGGTTTCCACACCCCAGACAGACAATTCGCCTATCCAAAATAAATACTACAAATAAAAACCATCAAAGTAAAGATTAAATATTATGAATATATTTATCAGCCGAAGTATCCCAAAGACCTAACGAGATTTGAACTCACTCAACATATTGAAAAATAAAGACTTTTGCATAAACGAGTTCGGAAAAACTTCCCAAAACCAGAAATTTAAAAACTGAACATTCGAACTCGCTGAAAGCCTTGGAAAATAAAGAAAAACGGCAGGTTTTTATACCTGCCGCTTGTATTGGTGATCCCAACGAGATTGGCTTGTTCGCTCTGCTCTCTGCGCCGCTGCGTCCTCGCTCGGCTAACGCCTCACCGGCATACTCCCGTCTGCCTCTCGTCCTTGTCAAACTCGTTCCCACGAGTTCAAATCAAATTTAAAATAACCACTTATAATAAAGCACCCTTTATGGGTGCTTTATTATAAGTGGTGATCCCAACGAGATTCGAACTCGTGTTGCAGCCTTGAGAGGGCCGCGTCCTAGGCCTCTAGACGATGGGACCATAACGTCATGCAAAATCTAATAACGCAAATTCGCAAAATATGCAAGCACTTTTTCATCTCCTGCCAAACAAAAAAGCGGAACAGTCGCCTGCCCCGCCCCAAAACTTGGCACCTCCCGACAAAAACTACTTCAGTGCAGCCTTTTCCCAGCTGTCGCCCAACCCGATTTTCTTCCAGTCAACCGGAATATTGTCGACAATCTGCATTTCCGCCACATAGCTGTCCTTAATATTTTCCAGAATAGTTTCCACCATAACCACGCCCGGCGCTTTGCGCAGCTTGTCGCGCACTTCCGGGTGAATATAGTCCAGAATAATCTTCTCTTCCGGAGAACGGACAAACACGGCATGATCCCGGCCGTCATAAATCACGCGCGGCTTTTCCGGCAAATCCTTCTGTGCGTCAATAAAAATATAAATCTCGCCTTCTTCGCCCTCGGCCACAACAAACTTGTTCGCTTTGATAAAACTTCCCATGGCCGTTATCTTCCGCCTTCTTTCAGCATTTTCATCTTGGCGGCTTCATGAGCCTTAGCGTTTTTCTGCTCTTCATTCATTCGCCGCAAAACATTCATAAAAACAGCACATGCGGCAACAGACCCCAAAGCAACTGCACCGGTAGCCCGCATCTGGTCTTTCCAGCCGACAACTTCCACACCTGGATGGCCGTCATCGCCGATAAATTCTTTTGTTTCAAATTTTCCACCGGCCAAAGAGGCAACCGCCGCCGCACCGCAGGCATAAGCAACAACATTATTCTTAACATGGGAAACCGTTGCATTCTTTACGGCTTCTGCTTTCTTGGATAAATCATTCAGGTTCATAACCGGACTCCCGTAAATTCTTTCTTTTAATCAATCATAGCATGATAGACAAAAACAGTCAAACACTTTTATTAAATTTTACTGAATAATAGACGACAAGTATTTAATTTTTCTTTAACAAAACAAACTTGACAAAATGACAAACAAAAGATATAATCACTCCGTATTTTTTATAATTCTGTATTTATTAACCATATTTATTAACCATAAAATTTTTTGAAATATGAAATCAATTTTTTCATTTCGCACCTTTGGCAAATGGACCAAAGGCGAGTTCGCCATCCGCTACAACGTAAAAACGCTCACCAAATGGGCTGTTGTGCTTTTGCTGCTTTACTGGACTTACTTAATCGTAAAAGGCCTGATTTGGGGCGGCAAAAAAGCCATTGACGGCCTGGTATGGTGTTGGGACAACTGGCAATGGACGCTTCCCTGCTTGCTTTTTGTGCTTCTGATTTACGGAATCTGGCGTTCCGGCTGGTTAAAAAACCTGTTCAAACGCCGCCCTAAAGTTGAAGAAATCACAGAAAGCCCCATGCCTTCCGGCAACAAACGCAAATGGCTTTGGCTTCTGCTGCTCATCCCGCTGGGTCTGCTGCTCTGGCTTTTGTTCAAACCTGCGCCCCAACCGGCCGTCATTGAAGAACGAACCGCCAAAGCAGAACAAGAACAAATATACGACCAGGCTTTTGACGACGTTGTCATCGCCCGTGCATATCTTGACGGTGTACAAACATCCGGCAGCCGTGTTCTTGTCGGCCTGAAATACATTCAGGGATTGTCGGTAAAAGGCATGAACTTTGACGGCAAAACCTACGATGAAGCAAAAAAAATCGTCGCCGAGGAATGGAAACCGCTGGTACTGGACAACCTCAACCCTGAGGTAAAGCTGACCAAACAGCAGATGTCCGCCGCCGTTCTGACCGCCATGCGCATGGGACCCAATGGTTTTCCCCGTTCAACTTTCTGCAAGGAAGTCAACGCCGGAAACCTTGATGAAGCGACTGACTGGCTGCTGCTGCAAAACAGTGACGGCTCAATCCGCAAAACAGGAACCGAACCGCGCCAGTATTTTTACGTTCTGCGCCTGCTGTGGAGTGGTGAAATTGCCATTTCTGACTTGTCAGACTACCCGATGTTCTCGTACCGGGATATCCCCGACCGCCTCATGTATGACAATGATGGCCGGCATATCTTCAACCAAAACATCGCCAACCGTCTGAAACGCGGCCAAAACCAAACGCCGCTTCAGGCTCTCGGTCTGGAAGACTAAACAAAAACCCCCGTGCTAAACAGAACTGTCCAACTTTTAAGGGATCGTTCAACCAATAGCACCGGGGTTTTTCTTTGTCCTTTTTTCCCACACAACCGCCACTCTCCATCCCCCAAAACGTCATCCTACTTTTCCGCAGAAGGCACAAAGCGCACGCAGTGCCTCCTTATGCGCGGGACAACCAACAGCTAACCGATGGGGTGAAGCTGCCTCAGCTTCCCGCGCCTGTGCAGGCGGCAACCAGACGTTCCGCCCCGCGCGCCACTTCACTGATTTTGGTGGCCGACATATAAGCCGGCGTTGTAAAAATACGGTGCGCAGCGTCAATACAAACACCGTCCGCCGGCTGATTTTCGTGAATAGCGCCGGTTTTCTCAATTCCCGCCGCTGTCTGCGGATCCGAACCAAGCGTAATTTTGATATGATGCCGGCCGAGAACACGGGCAACCACCGCCGGCGCAATACACATCGCCCCGATAACAAGGCCGGCGTCATAAGCCTCGTTAAGCACACGTACCACTTCCTCATGAACATCGCACGCCGCACCTTTCTCGGTAAAATTGCTGAGGTTCATGGCCGCACCCATGCCACCCGGAAACAACACCCCGTCAAAATCGCGGACGGAAAACGCGGACAAATCCTTGATATTTCCGCGGGCAATACGGGCAGATTCTGCCAGAACATTGCGATTGTCGTCATCCCCGGCAACGGCTGTTGCCTGCCCGGTGTAATGATCGACCGTCCGTGCCTGCCAGCTGTTGGGCGCAAAGCACTGATATACCGCTCCGGCATTATCCAGCGCAATCAGCAATGAAACGGCCTCGTGAATTTCCGACCCGTCAAAAACGCCGCACCCGGACAGGACGACGGCATATTTCCTGGCTTTTTCTGACATTTTCTTTTCCTCTTTACTTTGTTGATAAATTGGTTATATGTATATACGACAATAATATGAGGAAAGAAATTTTATGCAATCAGATTTGACGACTTTACCCAACGGATTAAGAATCATCAGCGCCTCCCGCCCGGGGACGGAAAGCGTTTCGCTGGGAATATGGATAAACACCGGCTCCGCCCGGGAAGAAGAGGAAATAAACGGCTTGTCCCACTTTTTGGAACACATGGTCTTCAAGGGCACGCCGACTCGCACGTCGTTTCAGATTGACGCCGAGATTGAGGACGCCGGCGGCCAGACCAACGCCTATACCTCGCGCGAAATAACCTCCTTTTACGCCAAAATGCTCAAAGACGACGCCGAACTGGCGCTGGACGTCCTGGCCGATATCGTGCTCAACGCCAGCTTTCCGGACGAGGAAGTCATCAAGGAGCGTGACGTCGTCATCCAGGAAATCAAACAGACCATCGACACACCGGACGACATTATTTTTGACTACCTCCAGCAGCAGGCTTATACCGGACAGCCGCTCGGCCGCCCGATTCTCGGTTCGATAGAAAAAGTCAGCGGCTTTACGGCTGATGATTTAAGAAAATACCGCAAACGCTTTTATGTCGCGGAAAATATCTGCGTCTGCGCCGTCGGCAACATTGAACATGAAAAGTTTGTCGACATGGTCAAAAAACGCTTTTCCAACCTCCCGCAACACCTCGACAGCGAATTTCCGACGCAGAAATACGTCGGCGGCTATTATGCCGAACAACGGGACATCAAGCAGGCGCACGTCCTGATTGGCTTTGAGGGCGTCAGCTACCATGATAATGACTACTACCCGGCGGCGGTTCTCTCCGCCATCCTCGGCGGCGGCTCAACCTCGCGCCTGTTTCAGGAAATCCGCGAAAAACGCGGTCTGGTCTATACCGTCTACAGCTTCATAAACGCCCACCGCTCCAGCGGCCTGATGGGAATTTATGCCGGCACAACGCGCGAGGAACTGCAGGAACTCATCCCGGTCATCACCGCGGAAATCAACAAAATCCGCACCGCGCCGGTTATGCCGGAAGAGCTGAAACGCGCCAAAGTCCAGTTTAAGGCCAGCATGCTGATGGGGCTGGAAAGTTCGTCCACCACGTCGGAAATCTACGCCCGCCAGATGCTCGTCTTCGGCCGCATTATCCCAACCGAGGAAATGACAGCCAAAATTGACGCCATCACCGCGGAAGACATCACAAAAATCGCCAACCGCATTTTCGCGTCAAAACCGGTTTACACGCTGGTCGGCGACATTGACGGCCACCCGGATTATGACGAACTGTGCCGCCTGCTGGAACAACGCTGATGCCTGACGGACTAAACCTCTACCTTGCCGAACCCCGCGGCTTCTGCGCCGGGGTCAGGCGCGCTATCGCCCTGGTTGAAGAGGCGCTTGAACGTTACGGCGCCCCGGTTTACGTCCGTCATGAAATCGTCCACAACCAACATGTTATCAATGACTTGCGCCGCAAAGGCGCCGTTTTTGTTGAAGAAACGGCGGAAGCCGACCCTGCCCGCCCGCTGGTTATTTCCGCGCACGGCGCCGGCCTTGCCGTGGTTGAGGATGCCCGGCACAGGCACAAAATCGTGATTGACGCCACCTGCCCGCTGGTTGAAAAGATTCACCGCGAAATCAAAAAATATGCGGCCGAGGACAGAGAAATCATCGTCATCGGCAAAGCCGCCCACCCCGAAATCATCGGCACCGTCGGCCAGCTCCCGGGATACGGCAAAATCCATGTCATCAACAGCGCCGCGGAAGCCGAAAGCCTGCGCCCGCAAACCCCGGAGCATATCGCCTTTGTCAGCCAGACCACCCTGTCCGTTGACGAAACCGCGGACATTATCGCCGTGCTCAAGCGTCGCTTTCCCGCCATTTCCGGACTGAAAAGCAAGGACATCTGCTACGCCACCACCAACCGCCAGCAGGCCGTCAAAACCTTGGCCGCCAAAGCGCCGTGTATTCTCGTCCTCGGTTCAAAAAACTCCTCCAATTCCAACCAGCTCCGTCGCGTCGCCCTGCAAGCCGGCGCCGAGATGGCTCTGCTGATAAACGATGCCGCCGAACTCGACTGGCAGGCCGTCGCCCCTTATAACCACATCGGTATCAGCGCCGGCGCTTCCGCTCCCGAATATCTGGTGGAAGACTTGCTTAAAGAGTTTGCAAGGCGTTATGACAAAATTAACGTTCACCGGGTTATAATCGCTGAAGAAAAAGTTAATTTCAAGCTCTGACAGCATACGCTGGCAGAGCCGGCTCACCAACAGCGGAAAGAGAAAACCATGTCACGCGCGGAAGATATTTTTCAAAAACTGATTTACTTTGGGGAAGACGCCCTTGATGACTTCATCATCAACCGTCAGGCCGAAGAGCTGTTTCTCGACTTCAAACAAACCACACCCGGCATCGGCAAAAACGTCACCTCCCTGCCCCGCGACGACCGCAAAAACCTCGCTAAATGCATTTCCGGTTTCGGCAATTCCGAGGGCGGCGTCATTGTCTGGGGCGTCGAATGTTCGCGCGACATGGACATCGGCGACGTCGCCAAGGCCAAAATCAAAGTGCCCAACGTCCACCGCTATCTGAGCTGGCTTGAAAACGCCATTTCCGGCTGCACCATCCCCAGCCACAACAAAGTCCGCAACCACATCATCAGCAGCGACAAAAACGGCAACGGCTACATCGCCACATACATCCCCAAAGCGGAAGCCGCGCCGCTGATGTCCACCGTCGGCAACAACATTTACATCCGTTCCGGCTCCAACAACGTCCCCGCGCCTTATTCGGTCATTGCCGGCATGTTCGGCCGCAGCCCTCAGCCCAATGTCGAGCTGATTTTGACTGACCGCAAACTGGAAATCCTTGACAACAAAACCGAGCAGCTCATCCACCCGGACAACGAAACTGCCGCCCCCAAGGTCGCCCCGGAAATTGAAAAAATCATCAAAATCAGCTTTGCCATCCACCTCCAAAACGACAGCAGCGTCATCGCCCGCGAGCTTTACCTCTCCTGCAACACCGGCAGCAGCGGCGGCGAATATAACAAAGTCCGCTTCCTGAATTATAACCAGATGGATTCGATTGCCGGCATGCCCAACCAGCTCAATCTCATCAGCCGCCCGGAACTGCGCCTGCCCCCGCGCGGCACGCTGAAATTTGCCAATATTGAAATGATTTTCACCTCCTTTGTCGACAGCGACTTTTTGTTTGACGGAGTTGTCGGCGCCGATGAAGCCGCCCCGAAAAGCTTCCGTTTTTACATCAACAAAAACACCCTGCGCTCTTATGTCGCCAAAGCCCTGCGTCAGGAGGAAGGCGACGAAGAAGAAAACCGCCTGCTTGTCAACGAATTTTTTAACGACTTTTTCAGGAGCGAGTTTTAAGATGTACCGGGTTGAAATTTTCACAGACGGCGCCTGCTCGGGCAATCCCGGCCCCGGCGGCTGGGGCGCCATTCTCCGCCATAAGGACACGGAAAAGGAGCTGAGCGGCGGCGAAAGGGAAACCACCAACAACCGCATGGAACTGACGGCGGTGATTGAGGCGCTGAAAGCCCTCAAAAAGGAATGCGACATCACGCTGTACACCGACAGCCGTTATGTTATGGACGGCGTCACCAAATGGCTGCCCAACTGGAAAAAGAACAACTGGCGCACCAGCAATAAGAAATCGGAAGTCAAAAACATCGACCTCTGGCAAACGCTGGACAGCCTGCTCGGCCGCCACCAAATCCACTGGATTTGGGTCAAAGGCCACGCCGGCCACCCGGAAAACGAACGCGTCGATACCCTCGCCCGCGCCCAGTCTCAGTCTTTCCTCTCTTAACCTTCCTCAAACCCCAACCATGCATACGCCCCTTCTCCCCAAAAAAGAATGTCATCTTCAGAGGAGCGCAGCAACATCCTGGAATTCTGGTTAAAAAGAAAGAATCTTTTACCAAACACAATAAAAGCACATCATTTAGACCAGCTATAGTAACATGATTCTTGATAAGTCCTGTAAGATGTAGGAGGCCAAAAGCTTGCGCTGTATTGGCAATCTTCCAATGTGTCACTTTTTGGATAGGTTGTGCTTACCCACCCGCCATCAGGACCATCGTTGCCATTGTCACAGTAACAATAGGTTGCAATTTCATATGTGTATCCGCCTTGGGAATTTTGATAACAGCCACTGGTTGACCGTTCACAGGTGCTGTTTTCACAAGCCTGATAAGGATAATAGCAGGTTTTAGTGCCGCACTCATTCGTTGTTGACCCGCCGCAGCCGCCGGGATTGCTTTCCGACGTTCCGCTGGGGCAGGCATTGTTGCAGGGTCGGCACTTGTCATAGAGGGTTGTCGCCCCGGAAAGACAGGTTTTGGCGCC